>ULUI01000846.1_pt1 | contig 38058 bp, 18 predicted proteins | sample 1958371 | NCBI WGS metagenome assembly ULUI01 (sample SAMEA4835756, study PRJEB28245) | human gut metagenome | biome: gut microbiome; material: fecal sample | place: Denmark | collected 2008
ATATGTAGATAATAGTGTTAAATCTGTTCAAGATAATGTTATTTTAAAAAATAATAATACTCCTTACAATCCTGCTAATTATTATAATCCTGCAACAAAGAAGTATGTGGATGATATTGCTTATGGCAAGGTTATCGTTGTTTCTGATATTTCTAAATTTTTATATAATATAGAGCTTAATGGAGCTGATGCTGAACAACGAATAGTTGATTTATTTGGTAGTATTGATAATTTTAAGAATGTTGTAGCTGATATTTTAGCTAATCATACAAGATATTATTTTCACATTAATAATAATCTTAATAACAATTGTATAGAATTAGGTTGCGTAAATGCTTGGAGAGCAAATGATAGTACGTCTTACGAACTACATTTTGTTATTACTTATTTTGGTAATAATCCCATTAAGATGTTTACCAATCGTATTTCTATTGTCTCAAATGATGATAATAGAGAAAGTAAAGTAATTATTGCTTCTCTTGTTAATAGTGATAATATTAATACTCTTACTAAGAAAACTTCCGATGAATATAATAACATTGCTTCTAAAGACAATGAAACAATGTATGCTATAACAGATGCTTGATGTGAGAGAGAGATAATGATTTAGAGTGGAAATATAAACCCTGATATTAAAAAATGGAGATAGTTAGATATGGTTAAAATTGAAACTACATCTATTAGTAATCTTGCTGTTGGAAATAAAAATATTGATTTGCTTAATATTGGAAATAATGTTGTTTATGCCGGCTATTCTTATCCTTGTGTTGGTGAGTATAATTTTAATCCTATTACTCTTCAACAATATATTGATTTGCCTTATATTGGAGACCCGCAAAATGCTAATGTATCCCTATATTTTTCAAAATATATAGAAAGTTTTGAATATAGAATTGTATTAGCTAATATGGATAGCGGTTTTAAAGTTTGTGCTCTTAATGAACAAGTAGTTCCTGGTGTTTATGGTTTTGTTATTAATAATGGTAATTATGCTTCTCTAATTGGTATGTGTTCTCCTCGTTATATTGTCAACGAAATGCAAGGAACAGCTCTTACTGAATTTAAAATTGATGGTAAATTATACAGCTATAATATAGGAAGCTAATAACACTTATCTTATAACAGATGATTAAAATGCTTATTATAAAGACAATCGCGTTAATCTCGGCAGTAATCTTGTCGAGATTAATCTATTTGCTGATGTTTAAGAAGTAGTTCTAACTATGCCTGTTTAAATAAAAACATTATATTTTGCTTTTATACTTGATATTTGTAAATACATTTGTTCAATCATAATCAAGCTATTGTTAGTCTTGTCGCTCGGCTTATTTATATTATTAATAACAGCGGCTATTGTTCGTTTTCGGTTTAGCAAAAGTTGAGTGACAAGCTGCAATAACTTGATTTCTAAATTAATTATTTATCCACTTAAAACTTTTATTATTATGGTAAGAATTAATCTAATGACTTATGGTGTTATTGGTTTTATTTGTGCTCTTATTTTTGGTGTAACTCTTAACGTTGGTTGGGAAGTTATTTTTATTAATCTGTTTATTGGTTTTGCCGCTACTATTATTAAATGTATGCGGAAAGATTATAATTTTTATTTTGCTGCTGGTAATTTTGGTCTACCTGTTTTTGTTGCCGGAGTGATTACTTCTATTTGTATTGCTTTATCTATTGCTTAATATGAATTATATTGATATTGTTATAAGACAAATTCTTGATAACTTTGATTTTGCTTATATGCTTTGTTGTAACATTCTTTGTTTTGTTATGATTAAAGCTCATGATGAATTTAATGGTGCTAAGAAAGTTCCTACTTGGAATAAACGTCTTTATTTGATTGTTTCTATTCTACTTCTTGGTATTGTTTATTATAATGTAGGTGAAGTTAAAGTTACTGTTCTTGTTAATAGTGCTATACTTGCTCCTGTATTTTGGAGTTGGGTTGCTGCTCCAATACTTCGTAAATTTGGAGTTAAGTATAAGCAAGTAGATGATGCTCTAAAATAAATAATGAACCTGCCCCGTAGAGGAATCGAGATATAGAAGTGATGTTTCTCTTGATTTGCATCCCCTACGGGGTGTTATTGTAACTACACTTATGATTGTTATTCGTACTCGCCATTTTCCTTTTGGAAATTATACAACGATTAATCTTTTTGGTATTCTTTTTACTAAGAATAAAAAGCTTTCTAAGCGTACTATTAATCACGAACGTATTCATACTAAGCAAATGAAAGAGATGCTGTTTATCTTCTTCTACTTATGGTATGGTATTGAATATATTATTATTCGTTTATTTCATGCTAAACAAAATGATGCTTATCATGATGTTAGTTTTGAAGAAGAAGCTCATAACAATGACGATAATCAAGACTATCTATTTATTAGAGAGCATTATGCTTGGTGGAAGTATATCCGAATACGTTCTGCGGAATAGAAAAACTGGCTGCGACACGCACGAGGATGCGATTTTCTGCCCCGTAGGGGAAGATAATACACGAAATGATTAATCTATCACGAAACGGTTTGCGTAGCGTGGTGAGCCTTAAAACGATCCATTTGAATAAAACATATTATTGATAAACATCTTAATCTTAATAAAGCTGTTATGGACAAACTTAAAAAAGATAATATTTGGAAATTTGTTGAAGGTCTTAATCTTGACCTTAGACGTAGACAACTTATTGGTAAACTTATTGAAGAAATAGTAGACAGTTTTGCTGATGTAGTTCCTGCTGCTTCTAATGATAACATTGGCTGTATTAAAACTGGTTATACTCAAAATGGAAAGAATTATCCAGTTACCCTTGATGAAAATAATAAAGCTTATGTTAACGTTCCTTGGACTGATAACAATACTACTTATGAAGTTATGACTCCAGCAACTGCGAATACTGCCGGCAAGGCTGGACTTGTTCCTGCTCCAAAAGCTGGTGACCAAGGACGTTTTCTTCAAGCAAGTGGCGGTTGGGGAACTCCTGCTAATACTACTTATTCTAAAGCAACAGATGCAACTCTTGGTCTTGTTAAAATTGGATATACTACTAATGGTAAAAACTATCCAGTTCTTCTTGATAGCGATGGTAAAATGTATGTAGCTGTTCCTTGGACTGATACTAAATATAATTTGCCTGCTGCTACTCCCAATTCAATTGGTGGAGTTAAACAAGGGCCTAAAGTTGCAAATGCTTCAAGTGATGCTGATACCGTTGCTCTTGGAACAAAAATTAATGAACTTATAGCAAGTCTTAGAAGTGCTGGCGTAATTATTTAAACGTAAAGCTTATGAAACAGATTATAATAATTCTGCAAGCAATCTTACAAGAGTTGAAAGAACAAACAAAGTTATTAAAAGAATAATTGCTGCTTATGAAAATAATAATTATTATTCTTCAAGCTATTTTAAATCTCGTCCGCAAAAGGCGAGATTTAATTGCTAATACAGATAAGATTCCTCCTGCAATTAAAAAGAGTATAATTGCTTGGTATAGTCCTAAAAAACAAAAACTTAATAATTATGATGTTATTGAAAGTTATGCAGAGGATTTTACAAGATGGAGAATTGATAATACAGGCGTTACTACTACTCAAAAGAAAATAACTATTGCTGCTAATACAGAACTAAAATATAATATTGCTTATAAAGGTTTTGGAAATTCAACTGACGGTTTTGATATTAAATATACAGGTAATATTGTTATGAGGTATAGATACCATAAAGAAGACGGTACAGAAGATAATATTACTATTGATAAAAGCGGTATTTATCATTTACCTGCCAGCGTTAAACTTCAAAAGAATTTTGGTTTTTATTGTAATCCTCAAACAGTAACAGAAGAAGCTACTATTGAAATTTTACCTACCTCTATTCTAAAAGACTTTAGCGGCAATAAACATGATGCTTATTTGTATGGTTTTCAAGGGAAGCTTAATAGTGGTGTTGGTATTTATAAAGTTGATTTTTCTAAATCTCAAAATGCTAATGCTTTTGATAATTTTGAATGTTTTAATAATAAGTTTGTAGCTAAAGGACACTATAGTGGTAATTGGTCTGTTTTTGGTCAATGTACAGTTGATGGTATTGTTAAGAATAAAGTTACTATTAAAATAACTGGTGTTTCTAATCTTTCTTATAAACTTGCTTTACAATATGGATATCTTACTAAAGATAGCAAATATATACAAAAAGAAATGTTTATTAGTAAAGACGGTATTTATAGTTATGATATTAATGATATAGAAATTCCTGATGAAAATAATATAGCACAAACTATATATAATCGTTTTTATTTTAACAAAGAAGTTATTAATGATGTCAATTTAATTGTAGAAGAAATTCCAGATTATCCTAATTCTCTTTGTTATGCTGGTAAACAATATTGTAAAGCTTACGGTTTACCTATTCTTGATGATTATACTATTATAGCTCGTAGAACTTGGTTTGATAAAGATGGTACTTTTGCAAACAAAGGTTCAAGCAATCTTGATATTAAAAGCCTTTTTATCTTTGAAAATAAAACTAATAACAAGACTATTACTCGTACTTCTTCTTTTGGTAGTTGGAATAATGTTGATATTCCTGATGGAGGTATTAATTGGCAAACTAAAAACAAATATAATAATGCTGATATTGTATCTGGTATAGAACAAGATGGAAGCGATATATTTACTATTGGCGGATATAATTCAACCAATGCTGGTGATTGGTATGGTTATCACGATGACATTATTCTTCTCAATCGTTCTCTTACTGTTGACGAAATAAACGATATAACTAAAGCTGTATTTAAAGAAGATATTCGTAAACCAACATTTGATTTAAAAGCTACTGATGTTATTGATATAGTTAATGATAGGGGGGGAACTAACTGAATATACTGATATTTATGGAGTCAATTATACATTTAATAATTTTACTTTAGGTGATGCTGTTGGAAAAATGCTTTTGACCTGTACAAGTATTGGTAAAGTTGATAAGTTTCTTAAGATGATACAAGAAGAAGATGGTACTGTTGATATAGAACCGCTTCTTGGTAAAATGACAGACAATCTTATTGTTGCTGCTACGAAAGAATATCCGGATTTGTTTGGCGGTGTCACTATCGGTAATGGTAAGATTAAGATTGGTGTTCCTGGCATTGATAAAGATATTGTTCTTGAAGCTGCCGACATTGACCATTTCAAAAGTTGTTTAAAATAAGTTTCTTTTACGAAATTATTAAAGCTATAATTGTTGCTTTAATTGGGAACGGTAATATGTCGTAAAAACATGTTGCCGTTTTATTTTTATCTTGCTTATATTGTTTAAGTTATTATTAATGATATATTTTTGTATTATTGATGTTATTAATTCTAATCGTCCTATGGCAACTCTTAATCAATTAATCAGTGAAATTGCTCATGCTGCTGGTTCTCCGAATACTCTTGCAGTTCGTCGAAATATTCGACAAGCAATTATTCATACACGTAATGAACTTATTCGGCAAAGTTATGAACGTCACGGTTATACCGACAAAGGTCTTGAACAACGTTTTAGACTTGAACTTATAGATGTCCCTGATGGTGATATTTATGGAACTAAAGATTTAAATCTTCCTCTTATCAAACGAACTAAGAATAAAGTTCCTCGTCCAGTTCGTCTTATCAACAACACTCCTTTTCAATCTATTCGTACTTTTGGTGTACACAATCTTTCTGTTCCTTTTGTTCGTGAGCATGCTTCTCAATTTTACAATCATCTTGTTGGTCTTTGTCGTATTCTTCGTTACGACTATATAAACGAATATCTTTATATTTATAGCAATAGTAATGATATTCTTGATAACATTAATTTTATTATTGTTGAATCTCCTTTTGAATATCCTCATCTTATTAAAGAAGAAACTGTTGATGCTGCTGGAGAATATCATTATTCCGATTATGACGACAGTGAAGAACTTGATGATAATGAATTTCTTCTTCCCGAAGATATGATTGGTCAAATTAAGGATATTATTTTTAAACGTAATCTTCTTAATGTTGTACGTGAGGGAAATGAAACATCTGTTGAAAATCTAACTCGTTAATCTATGCGTCCAGATATTGATGTTAAATACTATTATGGTAAGTTCATAGAGGATGCTAATAAAGCCTATGATATTAACAAAGAAGATTATGATAATCTTATTAATCTTCGTAAAAGACTTTACCGACTTGTTGCTAATAAAAAAGCAATTATAAACGAGTTCTTTAATCTTGATATAAATAATATTGGTGACGACAATGAAATCAATACTGTTGATTTCGATGCTTGTCGTTCTAAAACTCGTACTTCCGAATTTGCTACTACCGATGTTCATAAACGTCTTACTTATCTTAATTTCCTAAAGTATCTACAAGTTCAAAAGAACATTTACGGAGTTAGTCAAAGTCTTAAACTTGAAGAACGTAAAAAGAGACTTACTATTGCTGAATATAGAAAACTTGTTCAACGTTTTTATAATTATGGAGTTATGAAATGTATTCTTGAGGGTTATGCTTATCAAGTTGCAGGTGGTCTTGGTAATATTCTTTGCAACCGTTGGAAAGTTACTTCTAAGAAACCTGTTATTGATTTTAATGCTACTAATAAAAAGAAACGAGAAATTCTTGCTGCTGGTAAAAAACTTTATAATGAAGATGAAGCTGCTGCTTGTAAACTTCGTGGTATTAAGTATGACGGTGTTCCTTATAAAGTTTATAAAACTAATGATTATTATTATGAATTTAAACTTATTGATAATAGTCGTTATAAAAACGTTAATATTAAGTTTGAACGTAAAGATAGAATGGATTTTAAATATCGTGGTATGAGTCAAGGAGAAATTGCTGCTATATGTAAAACTGCTGATGATATTTATCGTACCAAATTTGATATGAGATTTAAACTTGGTATTCTTCTTGCTTTTGAACCTATGTCTTATCTAAATTTTATTAGAAATGCAGAACAAAAAGAATATAGTCTTGGAGCACATAATAGCCAAAATAGACAACGATTTCAATCCTGACAATAGTGATTGGATTGCTCGTGTTCCTGCTTGGTGTTTTGATGCAATGAGTCAACTTAAAGTTCTTAGAACTACATATAAAAAACGAACTCTTCCTGTAAGAAATCGTATTGTTCATAGCCCTTGTCCTATTACCAATAGCAAGGGTTTTGCTGTTTATGATAGTAATGGTTGTGAGATTCGTTCTCTTAGAGAGAGTAAAACTTGTTGTTCATGTTCATCCTCTACGGGGGGTGATAGCAGCGAACTTGATAATGCCCAACTTAGTGGTTCTAATACTGTTTATATTACTGATAGGGCTTCTGATAAAGATTATATAGGAGCTGTTTCTGAACATGTTAATACAGATGTTTTTAATAAACGTCATAGAGTTGGTAATCAATTTATCTCCCCCGTAAGGGATAATCGAAACTATGTTATTGTTGATAATAATACCATTGAACTTAATTGGGATGCTCGTGAAATTATTGTTCGTAATCTTGAAATAGAAACTGAACATAGTGATTATTTTCAAGGAGAAATTCCTGTTGTTCCTAATAATGGTATTCTTATTGAAGCTCTTGCTTATTATTGTATGTATAAAATGCTTACTCGTGGTATGAAGCATCCTGTTTTTAATCTTTCTGCTTCTCAATATGGAACTAATCCTTATTACATGTGGATGCAACTTAAAGATAAAGCCAAAGCTTCTGTTATTGCTGATGCTCAAAATGAAAATGATTATGCTGGTGATGCTTGGCGTTCTTATTTTTATAATTATACATTTCCTAAATAATTGTTGCTATGAGAATTAATCAAAAACTTAATTTTGATAGTCCTTATGAAAATCTTAAAGAGGGCGACTTAGTTCATGCTGGTAATATAATGATTGATAAAGATACTGAAACTATTTGTAATGAACCTGGTCTTATTGATTATTATCTTCATGGAGTTAATGCTAAAATAGTTGGTCATATTGAATGTAATCAAGAGTTTCTTGTTTTCTTTGATAACAATGATATTTATCGTGTTGATATTAGAAAACCAATAGGTTCTAATAATCCTGTTAAAGTTGGTATTAATTGGCATTGGTGTGGTGGTGAAGTTTTTGGTACTTATACTTATAATGTTAACAATGAACTTATAGTTTGTATTAGTGAACTTAATCCTACAGAAGATTGTCCTCTTAAAAGTATCAATATTGATAAAGATGTTGACTTATATCAATATACTAAAGACAGTGACGAACTATATACAGAATTAGCTACTGCTCCTATTTCTAATTTTGGTGATGTTAAATTCGTTAATGGTAATCGTATTAAGAAAGGTACTTATATTTTCTTTATACGTTATTGGATTGATGATTATTATAATACTATTTGGTTTCCTATTGGTTATCCTGTTCAAGTAACGGATTTAGAAGCTCTTACCACTCCTAAAACAGTTTTCAATTATAATGCTGGTGACAGTAAAGGTAGTGGTAAAATTCAAGATTATTATTCAGAAGACGATGATTATACTAATACTAATCTTCTTGTTCAAGTTCGTATATTTACCGATACAAGACAGAATTATACTAAATATCAGCTTGCTGCTATTGTAAATGGAAACGCTTCTACCGAAGCTGTTGTTTGGAATAAGAAAAGTATTGGTACTATGGTTGAGTTTACAATTGATAATAGTTTTGAAACTATGTCTCTTGAAGAACTTACCAATGAACCTTTTAATTTTTATAATGTTAAAACTCTTGATAATTATCGTAATAGAGTTTATCTTGCTAATTATAAAATTGCTAATAAAAATAAACCTTTTATAAATGAAACTGACTATGGACAGCTTCTTGCTAAAATGGGAGATGTTGTTATAACAGCTGTTGATAGAGATGAAAGCAATTATCCCGAAGTTAGTGAAGCTATTAATTTCTTTAAACCTAAACCTGGTCGTCGTGGAGTTTATTGTTTCTTTGTTCATTATGTTTATGCAAATGGAACTTATACAGATGGTGTTCCTATTTTAACTGCCAATAATGGAACTCCTACTGTTGATGGTACAAAACTTACTTGTACTATTTTTGGAAACGATAATAATAGATTTTGCCGTTGTGTTTGTCCTGCCGATAAAATTGCTCTTGGTGGAATTGTTTTTGAACATATTCCTATGCTTGAGGGTTTTGTTGGCTATTTTATTAGTTATGCTGAACCTGAATATGTTGAGATTGGTAGTGGTTTTATAACTCAATCTGATAAATATCTTTATGATGTTAAAGGACAAAACACTGGTAGTGCTGATAGTCCTTGTCGTTTTAATTATCCTGAATTTAGTATTGTTGGTGGCAAAACTGATGCTAATAAAATAAGCGAAGTTTGTTATTTCCAATATACCGATGATGGTAATTTTAATGCTCGTCTTAATAAACCCGCTGCTGCTAACTCAACAATTAATATTAATTCTACTTCTATACTTCCACCTAATAGTTTTGATAATATTGGTAAAGAGGGTACTCTTAAAATTCAGCTTTCGCATGGTTTTAACGACCATCATGGTACTACTCTTTGTGATGTTTATACTGATGATTATTCAGACTTTTATAGAGATGCAGATAAAAATCTTATTTCTCTTGGTTATATTGAATACGTTAAAGAATATGACCCTAATGCTAATTATACTTATGGTAAATCTACTGTAAAAGTTAATAATGCTACTGTTAAAGTTAATTATGCTTGGAATTATTATTGGAATGTTAGTACAATATTTACTTTTCATCCTCATGGTATTATCTTTAGTGATGTAGATTGGAATCCTTATGATGCTACTACTGGAACTAAGTTTTATGGTAGTAGTGATACTGTTGCTAATAAACCTTTGATTTATTCTTTTACTTTTGTTCACGAAAGCCATTATTTTCTTATGGGGAAGAAAGTTAATATGTCTCCTCGTACTGTTTATTATAATTATAGTAGTGGTTCTGAAAATACTCAAGGTTCTAATCTTATTATAGATCCTTCTCGTATTAACGATTTATATAATCTTACTTCTAATTATTATTCTTTTTATCGTCGTCTTATTATTAATTATAATAAAACTAATGAACTTTATAAGCGTGAACAATATTCTAAAACTGTTTATCGTACTAACGTTATAGGTGACGAAAGTGTTGTTAATGCTTGGAAGCATATATCTCCTGAAAGTTATAAGATTATAAGTGAGAATAAAGGCGATATTACTAATATTGTTGCTGCTGGTACTTATCTTCTTGTTCATACAGAGAAAAGTCTTTTTGCTTTTGATATTAATAATGAACTTAAAACAAATGAGCAAACAGTTCAGATGCTAATGCCAGATGTATTTGAAGTTGATTATAAAGAGGTCTTTACTACTAAATTTGGTATTTGTGGTTTCCAAGATTTTATTTCTTATATTAATGGAGACTTTGGTTATATCTTTTATGATTCTAATGCTCGTAAGTTTTATAAATTTGATGCTGGTTCTGTTGAAGAAATTAATAATGATATAAGTAAGTTTATTGAAGCTTATGCTGCCGACCGTATTTATATTGGTTATGATTCTGCTAATGCTCGTCTTTTATTTAACTTTATGAAGAAAGATTCCGTTGGTGCTTGGAAATCTTGTATTCTTAGTTATAGTCTTTATAATAATGATTGGCTTAGTACTCATAGTTATACTTCTAATTATAAATTTGTTAGTCTTAAAGATAACTTTTATCTTATAGATTTTACTAATAGTCATTATCGCATTCGTCAATTTGTTAAAGATGTATATAACGAATATGGAGATGATACTTTAAATGAATTTATGAACAATGAACTTATTGATGATAAGACTTGTTCTTATGTTGATGTTTATTTTAATTCTACTAATTCTAATGATATTAAGATTGTTAACTTTATAACTTATATTCTGAATAAAGAAAAAGATGATAATTTTGATATTCTTGGTTGTTATCTTTATACTAATTGTTGTTATTCAGATTATTGTAATCTTAAAGAAGAACGTGCTTCTGTTGCTGAATATAAAAAGCCTGTTTATGAATTTGGTCGTTGGAATTTTAATTGGTTTTATAATAAACTTAAAAGTTATAAAGAGCAAGAAATATTTGGTCGTATTACTGGTAAATATAATGATAGTCTTGAATATAACAAAAATTCTGTTGATGCCAAACTTATAGTTGGTAAATATGTTATTGTTCGTTTTGTTTTTAGAAATACTAACAAAAAGGTTTTAATCAAAGATATACAAGCTTATTTTAATGCATAAGATATGGAAAAGAAATATTATGATAGAGGTCGTGATAAAGCATTTATTGGTGCTGCCATTGGTGCCGTCGGTGGTATTATCGGTGGTATTTTCGGAAATAAAAAGAAAAAGAAACAAGCTGCTGCCCAAGCAGAAGCTGAAAGAATAAATGCTCTTAATCAACAAAATGCTATTGATACACAATATAAAAATCAACAAGCTGCCATTGATGCTCAATATCAACAAAATGTTTTAAATGTACAAGCGCAGGAAAAGCTTAATCGTGAACAAAATGAGCTTGCTGCTAAGAAGACTGGTATCGAAAACGCTGCCGGTCTTACTGCGTTATATGCTAATCAAGCTGAACTTGATAAAGAATTTCGTAACCGTTTTATGGCTTGTGGTGGTAAGCGTAAACTTCGTAAATGCGGTGGTCGTAGTAAATCTGCTTGTAGTACAAGAAAAGCTGCTGCTTGTGGAACACGTGCTAAAGCTGCTTGTGGCACAACCACCCCCCGTAAGGGAAGAAGCAAAGCTGGTCTTGGCTCGTTTATGCAATCCTCTACGGGGCAGATAGTTGGTGATGTTGTTGGCGGTGTTAGTTCTGGTATTGGTAGTATATTTGCCAATACAGGAGCTACTTATACTCCAACTTCTAAAGTGCTTAATTATCGTACTAATACTTATAGAACTTATAAGCCTGCTGATTTAGAAGTTTATGATGGTGTTGCTGATAAATTTACTGGTCGTCAAGTTGGAGAAAATAAAGCAAGTTATGCTAATGCTCAAAACAATAATATGGTTACTATGAATACTCTTGGTCAAGCTCCTACTGCTGCTATTGCTGCTGGAAGTAATACCATGTATCAGCCTCGTTATCGCAATGGCGGGCGTAAAAAGTTGGTGAAACGCGCTCGCTAATAGCATAGATTTTCGTTGTATGGCATTTTATCCTCGAAAATGATTAATCTATCACGATTGAGATAAAATGCCGTAGAGAGCCTTAAAATGAATATTTTATGTTGAATTATAAAAACAATAATACAGATATGATTAATCCTATTAATGAAGTTGTTAATAAACTTGGAATTGATAAAGTTCTTCATTTTCTTTGTGGTGCTGTAATTGCTTTTGTTTTTAATATTATTATTATTGTACAAGAAGCTGCTATGACTACTGCTAAATATTTTATTACTACTATTATTGGAGTTATTGCCGCTATTGTTATTGGTTTAGTTAAAGAATTTATTGATACTAAATTTGATATTAAAGATTTTCTTGTTACTGCTTTTGGTGGAGTTTTTGCTTATATGATTTTTGTCCTTGCTATATTAATACAAATATTGTTTAAGTGATGAGAAAAATTAATAATAAAAAAAGTCTTGTATTAGGAGATGGTAATGGTAATTATGTTCCTAATATAATTCGTGGTGGAAATGCTATTCCTCTTGGTAATAACTTTTATTATATAAAAGGTAGGAAACATTCCGCTGGCGGAGTTGATATTGGTGCTGACCCAAAAACTGGTCTTGAAGTTGAGGGTGAAGAAGTTATGAAAGTTAGTCCTAAAGAAGTTCGAGTTTATTCTTCTGTTCCTTTTCTTCAAGGCAATAGTCCAGCCGAACTTGTAATGGGTGGAGCTAATCCTGATGCTGTTTTTAAAGCACAAGAAGAATTTAAAGATAGAAATCGCATTAACGATGATGGTACTAAATATGAAAATGGTGGTAAAATTTATGATGCGTCAAAGAATTATAAAAGAGCTGCAAAAGCTCGCGAATGGACAGATGCCCTTGTTGGTTTATTTGACCCTACTCCTATTTCTGGGGTTCTCGATATCATTAATGCTCGCAATAATGATAGAAGTAATGCCGAAATGGTTTTGGCTGGTTTGTCTGTGCTTCCTGGTGCTCGTGTACTTAGTAAGCTTACTCGTGGACTTGGGCGTCTTACCAAAAACCAATCCGATACCGATTACCGTAAAGAGATTGCTCGCAATGCTCAAAGTATGAAGCTTAGACTTAATACTCCAGAAACTGGTCAAGGAGTTATTGGTGGTGCTTATCATGCTCCTACGCATAGTAGTTATATTAATCAAGAAGAATTTGCTAAAGACACTACTGTTCGTACTCACGAAAATGCTCATGCTTCTCGTGCTACTGAACAAGAACAAGTAATTAGCGATATACTTGGAAGTTCAAGTTCTTCTACTTATCTTCGTCGTCCTACCGAAGTTTATTCTCGTTTGATGCAGTTCCGTCAAGCTAATAATCTTGACCCGAATACTATTTATGATAAAGATAGTTTTCGAGAACTTCGTAAAACTGCTACTGATTATAATCTTATTAATACTTTTAAAGAAGACGAAGTAATTGATTTGCTTAATAACGTTGCTATGCACAATGACCCTAATCAACTTAATCTTAACAATATAAATCTTAACACCGTTCCTGTTTATGCTGCTAAATATGGAACAAAACGTAAATCTAAAATGGGAAAAGTTATTTCTATAAATGGTAATGTTCGCAATGGTTTAATTCATACTCCGTCACGTGAAGCTTTTGCTTATGGTGGTGAAAGAAAACCTCGTTTTAATGGACGTTATTCTAAACCTGGACTTCACAATCTTAGTCTTTTAGCTTCTGCTATATTTCTTCCAAAAGGTACTGTTGACAAAGAACCTGAAAAACCTCGTAGGATTGGTTGGGTAGATGCTCATAACCGTTTAGTTGGTGCTGATATTTCTCAAAAACCTTTGGATGCTAAACAAGATAATACTTCTGTTGCACATGTTATTTCTGAAACTGAAAAAAGAACTCGTAAGTTTGCTGCTGGTGGGCGTAAGAAAGCTAAAGCTGGAAAAGATAGTATTCAAACAGATAGTATTCCTGAAAGATATTATATTCCTTTAGATAAAGCTAATCTCTCTGAAGCTGATTTGATAGATTTTGCTAAATATGCAAAAGTAGAAAACGAAAACAAACCTGCTGGTATTAGATTACCTAAATCTTCTCTTGTTACTCCTAAAAATATTGTTCATAATGAACCTACTATTGCAAAAGTTGCTGATTTTCTTTTTGATGGTTCTATTAATGCTAAAAGTATAAGTAGAGCTGAAAGAAATGTTGGTGCTCGTGGAAGACTTAATACAGAAGAAAACGGCTATAATAAAATAGAAGAACTTCTCAATCGTGTTAGAGAATTAGGTACTGATGCTCAAGGAAAAAATGATATTCCTATGACATTTGATGAATATACTAATCCTCAAGCCGATTATACTTACGATTACGCAAGTAGAAATAATCGTAGTATTTCTAATTTAAATAGACTTGGTATTGCTCCAAGATTGTATGGAAATCCTAACAGAGTTAATCTTTCTGCTGATACTAATATTCCTGCTGCTGAAATAATTAACGAAGTAGTTAATAATGCAGGCAAGAATGTTACATCCTCTACGGGGGGTGGTAGCAGCAAATCTGGTATTCCTGTTGCTCGTACTCTTGATAATTCTAAAGTTACGCCTGCGTCAAATACCGAAATGGCTGGTATTACTCGTAGTTTAGCTCCTACTGTTGTCAATCGTCTTACTAAAAACATTAATAACGATTTGAATTATCTTCCCGTTCAAGAAGATATTGCCAAAACTCGAAATCTTGATAATATTCAATTTGGTATTAATATTGGTTCGTCTGTTATAGACGCTCTTATGGGTAATATTTTTGCTAATCAACTTCATAGTTATACACCTCCTACTATTACTGCTCCTGTTATTTCCAATCCTGGCGAGATTAAACTTAATAAAGAAGATTTAAAAGATATTCCTGAACCTATTTTAATGGCTGCTGCTAAACTTAAAACTCGTTATAATGCTAATCCTCAGCTTGCTAAAATAGAAGACGAGACTCGTCGCACTATGCGAGATATTGACCGCAATACTTCCAATAGTCGTGTAGGTCTTGCTCGTAAACAACTTGCTGCTCTTCGTGGACAAGAAGCTAAGAATCAAGTTTATGCTCAAAAAGAGAATATTGAAACTGAATTGATTAATAAGGATAAACTTAATCAGCAAGAAGTTACTGCTCGTAATCTTGCTCGTTATGACCAGTATAATCAAGCACTTGCTGCTCAAATGGCTAATCGCGCTCGTCTTCGTCTTGCCGCTGATACTGCCAATATTCAAAACAAACTTGCTGTTTCTACAGCAAATGCTAATCTCAAAGCACAAGCTGACCAATTTAATACTGGTAATAGAATTAATTCTCTTATTCATAAAGCTGGAATTGATGGAGCTAAAGCAGAAGCAAGAGCTAATATTGTTAGCAATCTACTTGGAAACGTTGGTAGTGCTTTTGATATTTGGAATAGAAACAAACGTCAAGCCAGACTTGATGAAGAAACTCTGAAAGTTCTTGGTCTTCGTGCTCCGAATGTGAATAAACTTATGTTACGTGCTCTTGGTATTAATGAATAAAATAATGTATTATGCCTTTTGGAAGTTTTAAAACTGTTGATTATACTTATGTTCCAAAACACAATTTACAAGTAATTGGACAAACTTATGATTATCTTCAAAATCGTCATGATGTTGCTGTTGCTCAAGAAAGCGAATTAAAAAAGCAAATTGGTCAACTTGAACTTAATGCTCAAGAAGATGAATTTAAACAACTTCTTGTTAACAATGTTCAGAGTAAGATTAACGATGCTATGATTGACGATTTTAAAGGTTATGCTCTTGATGATATTGTTGCTGAAGCTGGCAATCTTATGTCTGACCCAAGAGTTCTTGGTCGTCTTCGTGCTCAACAACAATATAAAGCTTATCAAGATAATCTTAATGCTCGTACTGATTTATCAGAAGATTATAAAAATTATTATCGTCAAGCTAATACTTATCATTATGAAGATAAACTTGATGCTGCTGGAAACGTTATTGGTGGTACTGAATGGAAACCTGCTGAACAAGAAGTTAGTGAAATACCTACTTCTATTATTTATAATCAAGCTCTGAAAATGGTTCAAGAAGATGCCGGTGGCGGAGAAAGTTATACTTTCCTTGATGCTAATGGCAATCCTACTAATGATTTTACTCAATCTGCTACTGGAGAAATCTTTATGAAACAAGGTACTAAGTATAATAGACTTAGTGCTGAAAAACTTAAAGCCGCTATTGACGCAGCTATTGAGGGAACTCCTGGCGCTAAAGCCAGTCTTCAACAAGATTATAAGATTGCTATGTGGAAAGACCAAACACAAGGTAAGAATGCCGATGTTCGTGACCATAACGGTAATCTTTTAAATGAGCAAGAATTTATTAATCGTCGTTTTAATAATTTTATTAAAGCTGCTACTTATAACCGTGTTTATGGTAGTGCTGAATTTGGAACCGCTCTTCAGTCTGCAAGAAAACTTGCTGCTGGAAGCGGCGCTGCTGTTTCAGATATGAGCTTTCCTAATCAAATGTATGACGCTCCGAGTATTACTGTTAAAAACCAAAGTGCTATTAACGCTCGTGGAAATATCCAATCTAATAAAGCAGCTCTTGGTGAAGTCTTTGCTCGTAATGGTATTAACGCTGATGTAAATACTCTTACTCCTGATGCTTTACGTCAACAAGTAGACGCTATGCCTAACGGTATGGATAAGCTTATTGCTCTTAAAGCTGTTAAATCTATTTCAGACGACCAAGAATTTCTTGATAATCTTCTTGGTGTTCAGAAAGGAACAGAAGCTGGCGATGCTTTTGAAATGTACACAGCTCTTAGTTCCGGTACTGATTTACCCGCTGATAATAGATTTAGAAACGCTGTTAATCATTATAACGATGTTATATTTGACCCTGAAACTACTGCCGTTCGTCAATATGTTAGTGAAGACGAATATGCTACTTTAGTTAAAAATGCTGGTGGTGATGCTGCAATTAGGGCTCTTGGTATTAAAGTTGGACGTGCTAATGGTAAACAATATGTAGAACTTCCTCGTGAATATAAAAACAATTTGTTCACTTTTGCTAAAGTTATTCGCGATGCAAGAAATGAACATAATAGTTTCTTTAGTGACGCTTTTCAAGGAATTATTGCTCCTATAAAAGCAGCTTTTGGAAATGATGATAAAAGTAAAATTGGTTCAAATGCTGTTCGAGTAAAAAGTGACGGTACGACCGATGATGTTGTTACGGATACTACTATACCTAACCAATTAGCTGGAGATTTTGGCACACGCGGTGTTCTTTCTGGTGTTATAACTAATTTTGCTAATTTTGGTGACGAACTTAGCAACAATGCTGATACTGTAATAGAACAAGAAGTTACTGTTCCTACTCAATATTCTCCTAATGCTACGCCTGCCCAAGCACAAGCTGAATATAATATCAAACATGGTATTGGTAGTCGAGAAGATAACAACGCTATTATGAACATTGAAGATGAACGTTTTTATCAAGGTATTGGTAATATTGATTTAACTCAAAGTCCTAATACTTATATTTACGATGAAGATTTGAATACTTATCGTGAAATGGATACAGAAGAAGAACTTAAATTTACTAATCTTCTTGCTAACGCTAAAGAGAATGTTGTTACCAAAGGTATAACTCCTTTCAATAATTCTATTCAAGCTATTGTTAGTGTCAAAGACCCAAAGAAACCTAATGACGCTCCTAAACGTATTCGTTTTGACCTTAATCCTGTTATGACTAAAGAATGGATGCAAGATACTAATATTAAAGCTGGTATGCGTACACAAAATCTTCGTAGTTATAAACAGCAATTTAATATTGGTAATAGTCCTTATGATGCTAATATTGGCAAATATCGAATTACTCCAGACCTTGACCTTGTTAATGTAACAAATAATCAAGTTGTTCGTAGTCTTAGTCCTATGGAAGCTCAAGACTTGATTGAAAAGAGTATTCGACTTGAAGATTTGGGAGATGCTTATGTTACCGGAAATGCTCCTAATGCTTCTTATACTCAAGCCATTATTAATAGTATTTCTCAAGCATATTCTCAATATCTTTACGGTACTACTGATTATGCTGGCAATATATCAAATATTATTAGTAGGAACTTAACTAATTATAGATAACATGGATGTATTAAAGTTTTTACAAGAGGGAAATAGAGTTCCAAATCCTGATTATAATCCTAAGACTAAAAAGGGGGCACTTCAGCCCCCATTTCTTGTTAATACAGATACTGAGGGAAGTAATACTACTGGACTTACAAAACAATTTACAGAAGGACTTAGTTATCGTAATGCGCCTATTAATCTTCATCCAAAAGATTATGCTCCTTACGATGTTTATGTAAATAACTTTGATGATGAAGAAACTCTTAACTTAGAGCGTGCTAAAAATCAAAGTAATGTTGGTCAAGTTATTTATGGTCTTGGTAGAACCTTAAACACTATTACTGTTGGAACTGTTGTCGGTACAGCCGATTTAGCATCTGTTTTAGTAGATGCTTTAGATGAGGATGGTTTTAATTATGAACGTCCTGAAGTTATTCAAGCTTTATCTGATTTCAAAGATGCTATAGATGCTCGTATGCCTCTGTATCGTGAAAATCCAGATAAAGCTTTTGACGTTGCTGATGTGGCTTGGTGGACTGAAATGGCTCCGAGTATTGCTACTTCTCTTACTCTTATGGTTCCTGGACTTGGTACTGCTAAAGCTGCTGGTGCTCTTGGTAAATTTTTAGGTCTTTCTAAAGCTGCAACAAAAGCTGCCAATCTTGTCAACATGGGACAAAAAACTCGTGATATTATAGCTACTGGTGCTAAGAACATTATTGGTGGTACTACTATGCGTTTGCTTGAGAATTATCAAGAAGCTATTGATACTAAAGAAAATGCTAAAGAATATGCTTTAAGTGAGCTTCAAAATATGACTCCTGAACAGCGTATTGAATTTAATAAAAATAATCCTCAATATGCTGAAATGGATGATAATTCTATTGCAGAAGATATTGCAATCAATGCTGCCGATGTTACTTTTAATACCGACTGGTGGAATGTTGGTTTTGATGTTTTTCAACTTTATGGTTTACGTAAACTTGCTGGTTCTCCTTTAGCTGTTGGTAAGAGTGCTAATCTTCGTAATCTTAATGAAGCTGCTACTCGTAGGTTTGGAATGACTGCCGCAGAAGCTGCCGATGATGCTGCTCGAGTTGTTACTCGTCTTGATAAAGCTAAACAAGTTATGTCTAATCTTGGTTATAACACTCTTCATGGTGTTCGTACTGAATGGACAGAGGGTGTTGAAGAAGCTGTTAACTATGTTGCTTCTGAAAAAGGTATGGAGCTTGCTCGATATGTTTTTGATAAAGATACTCCCATTAAAGATTTTAACGATTATCTTACCGACCCTCACATGTGGGAAAGTGCTTTTTGGGGAGTTCTTGGTGGCGTAGTTTTCAGTGCTGGTGCTCAAAGTGTTGGTGAGCTTTATAATCGTAAATTTAATAAAGAATTTGTTAGTGCTGAGAAACAACGAGAGAATGAGATTAATAATCGTGAACTTGTTGCACAGCAATATCAACAACAAATTAAAAAGATTAATGAAGATAATGTTAATCCTTTTGCTACTGATGAGAACGGAAACAATCCTGTTATTTCTAATAATGCTGAGAAAGAATTTCTTTTAGAAGTTGCTCGTAAACAATATACTTCACAGCTTGTTATGAATGCTGTTGATGTTGGCAATGTAGATTTTCTTGAAGCTTATCTTAATAGTGACGCTGTTCGTAGAGGTTATAAAGAACGTTTTGGTCTTACTGAAGAACAAGCTACTCAATTCCAACAAGATGCTATTACAGATGTTGCTGCTGCTAAGAAAGACTACGTTACTATGGTTAATCGTGCTATGAAGAATGGAGCTAATTTTAATATTGCTCAAATTATTGCACGTCAACATCTTAATAGAAAGAATGCCGAGCATTATAGAAAACAAATGCTTACTGCTTATGAAAATCTTTATAATGAAGAAGTTGCTAATGCTGGACATATAACTCCTGAATATGAACAAGCTATTGAACAAGACGTTTATGAAAATCAACTTCTTACTCTTCGCAATCAGCTTGTTAATCTTCGTCTTAGTGAAGATAATTCTTCTAATCAAGAATTAATTGCTGATGTTCAAGCTAAGATTAAATATCTTGAAGATAATCCGCCTATTGGTTTTACTGAACAAACTGACGATAGTGTTGCCAAAAAAGCTAAAGAATTTAGAGATTTATATAGCAACGAATATGATATTGTTTATAATCTTTATAATCGTCGTTTAAGTAATGCTATTGAAGAAAATACTGTTAAAGACGATGATAAATCTCTTAAAAAGCAAATTAAACATTACAATAAATTCTTTGATAAAGCTCGTAAAGATATTATTGATGGAGCTTTTAAAGATTTAGAAAGACTTTATGATAAGTATGGAGATAATATTTTTGATAGTAACAATCTATCAGAAGAAGATGCTCGTACTTATGATAAAGTCAAAAGTGTTTTTACTGCTTCTGATATTAACAATGACGAAATATATGCGTATATTGATGGTCTTCGTAGACTTAAAGAAATACAAGACCAGCATGACGCTTTTAATGAGCCTGAACAAGAACCTGGTGGTACGAATTTAGATGAGGCTGTAAATGCTGAAGCTTCTCAACCCTCTACGGGGGAGGTTAATGCTGGTACGTCTGAATCGTCTGCTGCGCCCGTATCTGCTCCTATTGATAATGCTGCTAATCCTGCCAATCAAACCAATGGAGTTAATCCTGCTAATCCTGACAATCAAGCCGATAATGCCGGTCAAGCCAATCAAGCCGATACAACTGAGCAACCCCCCGTAGAGGATGAAAACAATCCTCAACCTGCTCATATTCCTACCGACCCTCCTACACAACCTGTTTATGATGATGTTGCTATACATGATTTTCTTCTTGAATGGTTTGGTACTAATATTGAAAATCCAGAAACTCTTACCGCTGATGATATTCAAACCGCTTATTCTTCTTTTATTGCTGCGGCTAAGTCTGCTGGTATAGTTAAAGAAGATGCAGATGTTGCTTGGAATAATCTTGTAGGTGCTATTTATGGAGATTATGTTGTTCGTCAACAAGGAGTTCTTACCAGCGCTTTAGATGATAATGATAAGATAATGCTTCGTAGAGCTTTGTTTGCTCTTATTAATCGTCGTCGTGGAAATCGTTCTGCTGTTCAAACTATTATTGAGCAATTTGTTGATAAGACTAATCCTAATACTAAAGAAAAGTTTGGTTTTGAGATTAACGATAAAACTTACTTTAATATAGAAGATTTAGTTGCTCATATTTATAATATTGCTGGTACAGATATAGTTGCAGAGTTTTTATTTGATGAAGTTGCTAAATATCTTCAAAGTCCTATTAATCAAAAATTTGTTGCTACTGACGACCCAAGCATTTATCGTCTAAGTAGAGAACAAAAAGCCAATCGTATTTATAAGCATGCTGAAAATCGTCTTTCTTTGCTTTCTACAAGTAATCAAAATACTATAAATGTTGATGATACTATTAATAATGAAGAAAGATATACTGCTGTTGTAAATCTTAATCCTGGAGATAAACTTGTAGCCAATATTAGTAAAGATAAATCTCGTTTATATTTTATTAATCCTAAAACTCATGGAGTTGTTGGTTATATGGGTATTCCCAGATACGATGATAGAACTGGTACTCTTAGTCATGTTAATTACGGTTGGAGATATAATGTTATTATTAACGATGATGGCAGTGTAGATAGTAATTTTAAAGATTATGTTTTTGATATTATAAATAATAATCCTACTTTAGCTAATGAACTATTTCTCTTCAATCAACGTATTCTTGAACTTAGTTATTCAGGTCTTAACCCCGTAGAGGATGCAGAAGTACAAAAAGAAATTGCTCGTCTTTATCCTTTAATTGAAAATAATAATATTAGTGTTGGTGTTAAATCTGAAGATGATATTTATAATCATGTTAAACATCTTGCAGATATTATCGGAACTGCTTTTGCACATCCTGCTGAAATTAAAGATAGTGTTGAAGATTGGTTCTTGAAGATTGGTTCTTCTTATGCTCAAACTTATGCTTATGCTAATGGCGAAGTTCAAGGAGATTTTGTTGTTGGTAAAGTTAATCGCGGAACTATACTTTTGACTGATGAAGCAAGTCAAGAAGTTCTTGATGCTGTTGATAAGTATGGTGAAGATAAAGTTAAACTTGCTACTGTTACCCAAAGAGGTTTGTTTCAAGTTAATGACGAAGATGGTCTTCGTACTGCTCGCGACAAAGAAAAATTTATTGGTACTTCGTTTTTGTTTATACCTGATGGTCACGGTGGCTATGATATGGCTCAAATAGCTAAACCTTTATTTGCTGATATATCTAATGATAAAATTGATGGTATTAAAGCAGGTATGCGTGGAGAAATAGCCGCTTGGATACATGGTTTTCTTAGCAATAAAATAAGTCTTGATGATGTAGCTAAATATGCTGGTGAACTTTTTGGTAAAACTGGTTTATTTAATGGAGTTGACTTTTTCCATAATGCTAAGCAAGGTTTTATTAGTTTTTATTTTTATACAGAAAGTCGTGATGATGTCGGTAAACGTACTACTAATAAACATTATTTGTTTACCCTTAATGAAGCGTCTGGTCGATATGGACGTAATGTTGCTTTCAATACTGATATAGCAAATAGGAGTAATCGTTCTGTTGAAGCTGCTAATACTAAACAAACTTATGCTTATGTGAGTAGTTTTAATCAAGCTAATAATAATCAAGATTTACTCGAAGATATTGATATTTTTATCAATAATTCTTTTATTAGTGTTCCTTTTAAAATGGCTGCTGATAAAACTAAAAGAGAAATTGCTGGTAGATATGTAGGTAAAAAAGATGGTAAAGTTTATATTAATGTTGGTTCTTATAAAACTGAATATAATAGTTATCAAGAGTTTCTTGTTAATAATGGTTTGATTAGAACCAAACTTACTAAAGATGATAATGGAAACAATTATAGGCACAATAAGTATGTTGCAGTTAATACTATATTTAATCCTGTTATTGCTGCTAATAATGCTGTTTCTTCCAAAAAATTAACTGATAAATTTGATTCTGCTGTTTTTGTTGATTTACTTAATAAAGGTAATACTATAATTGACACTTATAAAACTATACTTGATGGAAATGAAAATGCATTAAAAATACTTGATGCTATTGATAATTTAGGCTTCTTGCCCATATCAGCGGAAGTAGACAATAATCTTCTTGATGCACAAAGTAATCCTGCTTATGCTGCATACGATTATGAAACTAACGCTATTAGTTTTAATGCCAATGAATTTGCTAAACATGATTACTTCTGGGGTTTAAGACGTTTTATACATGAAAGTCTTCATCAGAATTTAAATAATAAATATACTCGTACAGAAGCTCTTGATAAACTTCGTCCTATATACGAAGCTTATAAAAAGTATGTAGAAGAAAATCATCCTGATGATGCTTCTTATACCAAATTCCTTAATATTCGTGCCGACGAATCTATTAATCTTGAAGAATTTATTGTTGAAAGTCTTACCAATGGAGAACTTATTAATCATCTTAATAATATTTCTGCTGATGGAACAAGACTTGATAATAATGAGAATAAATCTCTTCTTAGACAACTTCTTGATATTATTATAGATATTCTCGGTATTGAAGTTAATAAAGATAGTTTGCTTGAACGTGAGCTTATTCTTTTGAATGAGATTAATCCTAAATCTGATAATACTGCTATAACTGTTGATGTTGCTCCACAAAGTTATGATATTGACCTTTCTGAACAAAGTTTAAATAATCCTGATTTTTATGGTAATGATGAATTTGCTAATCCAGATGATGGTGGTTATAATGATGATAATCTACTTAGTGCTGTTAGCGACAATTATACGGCACAAAATTTATCCGACTTCGTGAACGGCATGCCGACACCATTACAGCCTGCTATGCGTTCAGCGCTGCTACGTGGCGAACTTTATATGACGTGCCGATAGATTAATCGACTTAAAACAAACGTGGCTTAGAAGCCAAATAAACCGCATTATCGGGCATGTAAGTATGTTTTACTTCGTGTCCGATAATGCTATTATTAACAATAAACTTATTAATGTTATGGATTGTAGTACAGTCGTTATTAATAATGACGCTCTTAACAAAAAACTTGCAACTGAGGTTGGACAAGGAACAAAGAGTTACAATGCCCTTTTTGCCGTTACCCAAGAAGACGGTTTTAAAAAGTATTTAGTTGATAATAATATCGACTATGAAAATATAGATGAACTTTATAAAGCTATTGTTGCTTATAAAGCTAATTTTACTCGTAGTATTAGTGACATTATAAATAATGAAGCCAAAGAGAAAAATCAAGGTTTTAGTTCTTATACTGCTCGTGTTGATGCTATTAATTATTTAGCTAATGTTGCTAATGTTATTTATTTTAATGATTTGTTTAGCGGTCGTAATCTTATTAAAACTTATAACAAACTTCATAATAGATTATATGAAGTAATTGTTGATAATTTTATTGCTACTGCTCGTAATTATTACGCTAATATTAATGCTGAAGTAGGTAATACTATTCAATCTTTTATGAGTAATAGAAGTCCTCGTTCTCAAATACTTGGTTATCTTAGTAATGTAATTAATACTATTCCTCTTAGAAACCATTATAATATGATTATGCTTCTTCAAGATAAAAATTTCTTTAATGAAGTTGCTAATCATAAACAAGTAGCATCTATTATTAATCGTCTTGATGATACTTCTGACGATGATACAATTGATTCTGATAGTAAAGATTTTTATGAAACTGGAGAACTTAATGCAGATGCAGTAGATGCTACTGATAATTCTCTTGAACAGCTTACGAATACTCTTGGTGCTATTACTAATTATGAAGGTCACATTGACGAAATAGTTAAAGTTTTTCTTAACACTGTTCCTAAACTTGAAAATACTACTATCAATACTACCGCAAAAGGTAATAATCGTTTCTATCGTAAAGTTAATGAAAATGTTGGTACGCTTGAATATGAAGATGCTGATTTTCTAAAAGCTCTTCTTTATACCAAAGTTCGTAACGATAACTTTGACGTATTTATGGATAGTCTTGAAGAAGTTGCCAATAATGTAAAAGGAGCTGAATCTCTTATTTATATTAAACAATATCTTAAAGAAAATCCTCAATTTGCTTATAAGTTTAGAATGATTTTTAATCGTCCTATTCCTAATAAGACTGAAACTTATATTGATAGCAAAGGTAATCCTCGTACTAATGTTACCAATTTATCTGCTCATCCAGCAGATGTTATTTTCAATAAGCTTGATAACGCTGTTCGTAATATTTCTATTCCTAAAGCAAATAAAGCTATTAGTCAACTTGATAAACTTCTTGAATTTACTAAAAATAATATTACTTATAGTAATGTTACCGAAGAAGAATTTGTTTATAAAATATATAAGATAGCTAAACTTGTTATTCCTAATATTACAGTTGACGCTATTAAACAATATGCTCGTAGTGAAAATCAAACTATGAGTAATCTTCGTAAACCTAAATTATATAATAAGTTTATTGATAATTTAGCAAATACTCTTAAAACTTCTCGTGAATTTAATGATATTAAAAATAAATATATTAAAGCTACTCCTGAAGAACGTGCTGTGTTTGACGCTCAACAAGGTAGTTTTTTCCGTCCTATACAAATTACAAATCTTCGTTTATTTGCCAATGAACTTAATAAATATTTAGCGACTTCTGTTTCTCTTAATAGTCGTAATCCACAAGGTAATCTTCAATCAGATGTTCTTAACCGTAACTATGTTCTTACTTTTAATCAAATACTTGATAGTGAAGAAGCATGTCGTGTTTTTGCTGAACAAAAGTTTAAAAGTACAGATTATAATTATAGTAACATTCTTATTGAGAAAGTTGACAATAATGGCAATCTTGTTCCTGGTTTATTTAGAAAAGTTAGTAATCAATACGAACTTACTTCTTATGGAAAAGAATTAATGCGAGTTAGTTTCTTTAATGGTGCTAATGATAGACGAGATTATTCTCCTTATATCTATAAGACTATGACTAAAGGAGATTATCTTATGTCTAATTTCCTTGAATTTATTGCTGCCAAAGAAGAATCTATTACGTTTAATGGTAAAGACCATAAAGTTCGTTTTGCTAATCTTTTCCTTAGTATTCCGTCTGATGCCGGCAATCAATTTATGTTTAAAGCTCCTATTATTAATATGAATGGTCTTTTTCAAGACACTGATAATGGTCGAGCTTTTAATGTAAATCATCCCATGTTTGCTTCTTTCCGTAATATTATTTATCAAGAAATTCTTGATGCTTATAATATTTACGCTTATATCTTTGAAGCAAGTAATAATCCTGGTTATGCTTTTGAATTTGCAAATGGTGCTCCTGTTATTAGTAGCACTTATGATGAAAAACTCATGTATGAAAATTATGAAGTTGCTGATTATAAAGAAACTGTTAATGGGAAAACTAAAACTTATAAAGGAGCATTTCATATTGACGAAACTACTGGTCAATATGTTCTTCATGGTCGTGGTACTCGTCTTTCTGAATTAGATACAGAATATGCTAATCTTAGTCTGTATGATAATCTTCTTGGCAATGGTAAAGTTATTGATATTCTTTATGGTCAAATTGGTGATACTGGAATACAAGTAGTTAATGGTCAAGTTATACTTAATAATAAACAAATTGCTGCCATTAATGATGCTATTTCTCAATATCTTGATAGTTATCTTACTAATGCTTACGAAAGTCTTAAAGAAGAGTTTCTGACTTATATGGAAGCTATTAATGAAAATGCTAAAAAGGTTATTATTAATAAGACAATAATACAAGAATTTCTTCTTAATGACGTTATTCATCAGCGCAATCTTGATGATTTGTTTAATGGTAAAAGCAAATACTATAAGAACAGTGGAGATATTCTTAAACGTCTTAAAGAAGTTCAAGGTAGTGGTGCTCCTTTTGGTAATAGCAATATTCGTGTAAACGATACGAATCTTGCAACTGCTCCTAAAATTAAATTTGAAGCTGGTGGTCGTCAATTTGAAGTTGGTTCTTCTTTTAACGCAGTTACAGTTTTAAATACAAAACGTGCTGCTACACAAGAAACTCTTGACCGTATTGAAGCTCAACTTAAAAAAGCTGGAGTTCCAGAAGCTCGTAGAGAAGAACTTCTTGATGCTTATCGTAGTAAAGAAAAAGTTAATGATGCTCAATCTTATATTACTTTTGATGAATTTATTCGTCGTATTTATATAGCTGGTGAATATAATAAATATAAAAATGTTATAGAAGCACTTCTTAGTGATAAACCTCTTGAAGAAATTGATTTTGATACTCTTAATAAAATTCAAGTTCAAAAGAATTTCTATTATACTCTTCATTATGATGCTGCTCGTAATCGTGAAGTTCCTCTTCAAATTAAAAATGCCGAATATGTTCTTATTCCTAAACTTATAAAAGGAACAGAATTTGAAGCTATTTATAATGCTATGAAAGCTGCTGGAATTGACCAACTTAATACCGTTGAAACTTCCAAAGCTGCTAAGAATAGATTGATTGAGCTGTGGGATTCCTCTACGGGGGAGCTAACTGATGCTAAGCTTCAACGTTTTATTGCTGATGCTGATAAATATAAAGAACCTTATCAATATACTTATCTTTATCGTCAGCAAGAAGTTCCTTCTCATCTTAAAGATAAAGAGAACAAAATAGGTATTCAAGTTTATAAGAAGCTTCTTGATAATATTCCTAATGATACTACTGGTCGTGCTCTTAAACAAAGAGTTTTCCGTAATATTGTTTCTAATATAAATACTTCTTTTGCTAACGCTTGTACTTTACTTAATATTCCTCTTGATTCTAATGGTAATCTTCAATTTGACGAACAAGGTAATATTCTTGGTCTTAATTATGAAAGACTTTTGAAACTTGCTCGCGAAAATGCTGCTCGTAATGGTGCAGATAAAAATACTCTTGATTTTCTTACTACTGACGAGAATGGCAATCCTCGTTATCCGATGTATCTTAATAGTATTTCTAATAAGATAGAAAATCTTGTTAACGGTATTTTTAATCGTGAGATTACTCGTCAACGTATGCCTGGTTGGCACGCTGCACAGGTTGCCGATTTTGGTTTTGGTGGTTGGAAAACAACTAAAGATACTGCCACAGATGATAAACTTGCTTATCGTAAAATTGGTAAATATGACGGTAAAGATGTCTATTATGCTGAAATCAAACTTCCTCGTTGGAGCAAAGAACTTGACGGTGTTAATATAGAAGATGTTAGCGAAGATGCTCGTACAATGATTGGTTATCGTATTCCTACCGAGGGTAAACAATCTGTTATTATTATGCGTGTTGTTGAATTTCTTCCTGATGTTAGTGATAGTACTGTTGTTCTTCCTGAGAACTGGGTTCATCAATCTGGTTCAGACTATGATGTTGATAGTGTTTATGCTATGACATTTGGTCTTACTAAAGGAAAAGATGGTAAAGTTACTGTTTATAACGATAAGAAATTTCATCTTGATGCGCCTCGTGGTAGTGAAGAAAGTAAAGTTGGTTATATTAATTATGTTCTTTCTAATATTGATAAAATTGCTCGTAGAAAGATTCGTGATTATGTTGATAAAGCTGCGCTTACTAAAGATGAAATTAAAGCTCAATCCAACGCTGAACGTGAGAAATTAAATGCTGATTATTATGAAGCTGTTAAAGCTCGTATTGATGATATGTATAAATCTGTTGATGGTATTTGGAAATCTGCTAAGAATAGTAAGAATCCTAATGTTAAAGAAGATTTATACAAGATAGCTACTACTATTGGTAATAAGCCTAAGAATGTTAAAACTACTGATTATGTTGCTGGAGTTCTTACTCGTCTTTACGAGCTTAAAATGTCTGGTAGTATTGCTGAAACCGAAGCTCTTGATAATGTTCAGCTTGTATTCGAGCAACTGCAACAAGAAATGGACGCACAGTCAGATGCCAACGTAGAACACTCGCAGAAGCTCTCCGAAGCCCTACAAGACGTTTTCTCGCAGGCACGTGAACAACAGTTCAGCGAGGCACAAAAGTCCGCGAGAGAAGCCCAAATGATGTCGTATGATAAATGGTTTAATGCTAATAAAACAGATAGAGTTGATACTCGTAATCGTAATAATGATTTGCTTGATGCTTTTATTAGTATTCTTCATTTAGATAGTGCTGTTGAAGAGAATGTTGGTACGTCTAACTTTAAAGTTTTAGATGAGTTTAATAAAGCCTGGCGTAAACGTGTTGATACTGCTTCTCAATATGTTGTTAATCCTAATCGAGTTGGTTCGCATGATTTTCTTACTCAGCTTAATTGGCATGAAGCTGCTTCTGCTGGACGTACTCTTAAAGGTATATCTGTTAATCTTGATACTCTTGCCAGTATTGGTAATGTAACAAGAATGACTGCTCATAAATCTATACCTGTTGTTTATAGTTTATCTGAACTTAAGAAATACTATAAAGATGAAGCTACCATTAAAGCTCGTTTTAATGCTAAAGGAGAAGATAATGTAACTATTGATGGCGATAAAGTTATTATTCGTCATAATAAGCTTGGTTGGAGTACTGATAATAAGAATATTCATGGTGCTCTTATTACTTCTTATACTTCACAAACTACTGCATATATTCTTGACGTTATGAAAGCCGATGCTGTTCGTAATCTTAACCGATATACGTTCGTTGCTTTCAAGACAATGACTATTGCTGGTATTGATTTCGATACAGCTCTTAGCATGCTTTATCAACCTATTATGGATAAACTTGTCCGTAATGTTAATGAAAATCAAGGTTTTGGAGTTAAGAGTGGACTTGACCCTCTTGTTACTACTTTTGTTGATTTGGCAAAAGCAAATGGTGTTGAAACTTCTAATAGTATTAATGCTGTTATTTCTGCTCTTGATGCTAAATTTGGTGATGAAATAGAACGTATTTATGGTGATAGACATAATCCGCCTATTAATATTGAAATGAACCGTAAACGGGTTGACAACAAGCTCTCCCCCGTAGAGGAATCAATCCATGACTATGTTGCTCTTAAACAGTTCTATAATATTCGTACTCTTGGTAATATTATCAACAGTCACCTTTCTATTATGACTACTGATAAATATGGTGCTAAACAAACGTTCTATATGAACAATAAAGTTTTTACTGATATTAATCGTTTGATTAATAGTTCTAATAAACTTTATTCTTTTAATGAAGAAACAGGTGATGAAACTGGTCTTCTTGAATCTATGTTTCCTGGAATAGAAAACGGTATTGAAGCTTTTGCTAAATCTGATGTTATGCAGAGTACTTATCCTATTCTTGCTAATTATTTACAAAAGTCTACCGTTCTTTCTGTTAAAGTTGCATCTGCTTTTAATGATACTGCTTCTGAACAATTTGTCCAACGAGTTAATGTTCTTGGAGATTTAACTTCTAATGGTCGTCTTACCGAAGAACAATATAAAGATTATTCTGCTTGGCTTGTTTCTCGTTCTTATTTAGCTAATGCTGGTTATACAGCTTTAACTTCTCCTATTACTATTGATTCTCAAACTGGCATGTTTGGTATTGATAAAGTAATGACTACTGATGATGGTTATGCTATTCGAGAAATGGAGCTTGCTCGTATTGCTGGTATTGGTTTTAATAATGAAGCTATTGACGATTTAGTTATTAATGATATAACTAATCCTACACAAGAAGAAATTGATGCTTTCAATCGTCTTACTCCTGCTCAGAAAGTTATTTGGATACAACAAAATTTTGGCGAAGATATAGGTATCTTTAGACATTTTGATGTTAATACTTTTAATGATAATACTTTCCGTCGTCAAGGTTATACTGGACAACAAATTCGTTTGAATCAAGGTAACAATAATATTGATACTATTCATAACGATTTTAATGTTGCATGGAGTAGCAATAATCCTATCATTAAACTTGCTCTTGCTGATTTAGTTAAATACGCATACGTTCTTGAAGACAATCTTTTCCGTTATGGAGCTGTTACTCGTGCAATACCTGTTACAGTTCTTAATGCTTTTAATCAAGGAGGTCTTAATATAGCTGATGATGCTAAAGCTGGCATGGACAATTGGCGTGTTACATCCTCTACGGGGGAGGCATCAGTTAGATTGGCTCTTGGTTATGTCCGTCAAAATCTTGATAGTTTTAGAACTCAATTTGCTAATATAGGTCGTTTTATTGCAAAGAATAAAGACAAAGAAGATGCTCTTCGTCGTTCAATTTATTATACTAAAGATAGTTCTAAGATTGTTATTAATCTTAATAATATTGGCGAGAATATGACTCCTGCTGAATTTAATGAACTTCTTACTTATGGTAATTTGATTAATGAAGACGGTAGTCCTAAGACTGTTGTTCGTCTTACTTACGGTGGAGTTACTCGTACTTATACTGGTATTTATGATGACGGTATTATTGTTTATCATCCTTTGTCAAGACTTTCTACAATTGATGTAAACAAGACTGTTGAAAAGAGTATTATTAAAGATAATAATATTTATCCTGCTATTGATGAAGTAATTCATAATGCTACTGAAAATAAACTTGCTAAGCATTTTGATTTACTTATGCAAAAGATGGATGAAAATGATATTGTTACTGTTGAAACTAATGCTGCTGTTGAAAATGTTATTGCTAACAACAATTTTTATGAAAATCCTACTCCTGTTGTTGTAAATCCTGGATTTACTGGTACAGTTAATTTTGTTGCTCGCGATGGATATACTTATATAGCAACAAGAATGAATAATGAAATAGCTGCTGCTATTACAACCAAAAATGATTTAAATAGTACTAATTATGCTCGAATCCTTAGAGAATATCCTAATCGTAATATTGAAGAAGATTATCAACTTCATAGAGTAGTTACTCATAAACCTACAATTCTTTATTCAGCTATATCTGATGGTGACCCAATTGTTGATAGACTTAAACATGTTAACGCTTATATAGGAAGACGTGCTCAGAATGGAGATAAGATTGCTTCTTCTGTTATGCGTACTTTCCATAATGCTAATTTAAATAACATTGATGTTAATTCTATTGCGGCTAATATGCCTCTTAATGCAGTTGCTGTTGCTAATTACATTAAAGCTGTTTATTCTGAACTCAATGGTCGTATTAATAACTTCATGGTTGATGTTAATGGTAATTCTATAGCTATTGATGACCCTTATGTTATTGAAGCTGTTATTGCTGTTAAACGAAATATTAAACAAGTTCTTATTAATAACGATTTTGTCAATAATGTCGGTGCTGAAATAAATATCAGTACAACCCCCCGTAGGGGATACGACAACGAGCTTATTGCTGCTTATAATAAAGTTGTTGAACTTATTAATAATGGTAAGATTAATCTTGATAATTTCCAAGCTGCTTTCAAAGATTATATTAATCTTCCAGCAAGTGAACTTTCTGAATTAGGTAATAATATTATTGGTTCTGTTCAAAATGTTATTGCCGAAGTTGAGAACGATACTATTAAGAATGATTTCTTTAACATTATTAATACTGTTAATACTTTACGTAGTCGTTTCTCTATATTTAAAGATTTGCCCGTAACTGGTGTTGATGATGCTACTGTTGAAGCAATCAATATTATTAAAGAAACTCTTACTAAACTTGAAAATAATGTTGCTGTTAATAAGGCTCGTGATAATTGGTTTGTTCGTTTCTATGAAGTAACGAGCAACAACCCAATGTTAAAAGAAAGAATGATGGGCATCTTTACTAATTATGGAGATACAAGTTTCCTTGACCTTTGGTTACAAGATGTTCATTTTAATCGTAATGCTATTGTTCAAACTATTATAAAAGAAGTTGATAAACATCTTAAAGAAGCTGAAATAAAAGGCAAAAATGAAGCTATTGAATTTGCTTCTCAGATGAAAGCTATTAAAGAACGTGCTGCCAAAGCCGGTCAATCTGTTAATTATAATAGAATGATTAAGAATGGTCGTTTTGTTCAAGCTTATGATAGAAAACTTGATGAAGATTATCTTGCTTTAGATAAAGCATATACTAATGCGGTTGCTGCTACTCAAAGTACCACTTCTGTTGAAGCTCTTTGGGCTAAACATAAGAAAGATAGATTTATGGCTAAAACTACTATTAGTAAGTTTAAACCTATGGTTTATCTTCTTGATGAGAACGGTAAGATTGATGGTGTTATTGACGCAGATAAACTTACCTCAAATGAAAAGAAGCAATATAAGGCTGTTCTTGATGCTGGTATTACTTTGACTTATGAAGATGCTCTTCTTACTATGGAAGAGAATATGCTTACTAAATATCCTGATATTTATTCTCGTTATAAAGGACTTCTTCTTGAACAACAAGACATTCTTCTTAAAACTGCCAATGGTCAATATAGCGAAGAACAAAATGATAAACTTAAAGTTATTTATCGTAAGATTGCTTATCTTACTTCTGATTTTACTGACGATAATGAACTTAAACCTGCTAATGAACTTTCTGCTTCTCGTGCTCTTTCTGAATACGTTTATAATATAGCTAAAATTAAAGAAGCTTATTTTGAACGTAAAGCTAAGATTGGTTTTCAAGAACAACTTGAAGAAGCTCTTAATACGATTGAACGTATTGAAGTTCGTAATGACAGCGGTGAACTTCTTATTGATAGAGAAAGTCTTATGAAGAATGCGGAATATCGTAAAGCTAAAGAATGGCTTATGAATAACGCTATTTATACTATTGATAAAGAGTTTACTAAAAGTCTTAATAATGCTTATTCTGCTTTAAAAGATTCTCGTAAGCCTGGAAGTGTTTTTGCTACTTTGGTTAAAGCTAATAACGCTCGTGATGCTTATGGTATTGTTAATGGTAATTTGTTTAGTCCAGAAGAAGTTGCTTCTATTCGTAAAGAAGCTTTATTTGGATATAATATTAGTCAACGTAGTGGTCTTCCTTATGCCGGTATTATTCGTCCAGTTAGAATTAATGATGTTGTTTATCTTCCTGAATTTTATAATAAACTTAAAAGTAATCGTAAACAACCTGCTGAAGAAATAGAAGATACTGAACTTATCAATAGTATCCTTAAAAAGGCTTGGGATAATAAAGGTGCTTTTAATTTTAGACAAGGCGCTCATAGTCTTACTGTTCAAGACCTTAATAATGTTTTACTTTTGCTTGAAGATTTAGGTCTTGTTCGTGGAAAAGGAAGTAAAGCTGTTGCTGAATTTATTGAAGAAGAATGTGAAGTTGTTATTGATGAAGATAGATTTAAGAATGACCGTATTGATGCTCAATCAAACGGTGCTGAGTTCTACAATAAATGGAAAGAAATCTTTACCAATGGACAAGATGTTAATGGTGATTTAATTCCTAATACTACATTCTACGGTACTATTCGTCCTAAAGATATTAATAAATGGAAAGACATTAAACGTACTAACGCTCTTCAATTTATTAAGAAACATACTCGTACTGTTACTACTGAATATTATAACGAAGCTTATCGTGCTGCACAAGCAAAAGGTAATGAAGAATTTGTTAAGTGGTATAAAGAGAATCATGTTTATAATCCTTATGCTCATAGCTATGAACCTATTCGTATTTGGACTACTACCGAATATATAGACGATAGTGGTGCTAAAGTTAAACCTAAATGGAGCCCTAAGATACATCAAAGTGAAAATATTGCTGACGAAAAGCTTCTTAATCCTGATTATAAGCCTAATTCTCGTAATTATAAACAAGGTTCTGGCTATGATAATGCAGATTTTGCTGCTCTTAATCAGTATGAAAAAGAAGCAATTGATTTAATGTATAAGACTATGCTTAAGCATGCTTATACAAATAATAATAAATATTATGTTAATGCTGGTTATTTGCCTTTAATTGCTACTACTAAAAAGTTTAATATGGCAGAAATTGGTAAAGAAGCTCTTGCTTTTATGGGTTTCTCTGCTAATGTTCCTACTGATTTGGAATGGAAAAACGATAATGAGATTAGTTTTGATAACGATTATCTTATGCCTAATCCTATGCTTCGTAGAATTGTTGACCCTAATGCTAAAAAGAAGCAACAACTTCCAAGATATAGAGATGATAACAATGGAGAAACTCAAGCAGATTATATTGTTCGTAGAAACAATGCTCGTTATACTAATTTGGAAATAGACGCTGATAATGAAAAGTATAATGCTGAGAATATAGATACTGATTGGGACAAAGTATTTGATAGCTTTATTAAAACAAGTGCTAATCATGATGCTACTCAAAGTATTAAACATATTCTTTATGCTGCTACCGATGCTCTTAGTCAACATAAATCTTATGCTATTAAAAATTTTGGTCGTAATCTTGTTGTTGATAAAGAACTTAGTGATGTAGACCATATTACTTATAAGACAGTTAGCAATGCTAATACTATTTCTCAATTAAAAGATTATATTCGTCGTAGAGTATTCCAACAATATAAGAATAGTAGCAATCCTACTCTTCTTCGTATTGCAAGTATGGCTCAAAATATAGCTGGTACTAAATATATGACTGCCAATATTACTGGTGGTATTGCCAATATTCTTACGGGACATACTAATATTGGTATGGAACGTCTTGCTCGTGAATATTTTAATGAGGGTGAATATGCAAGAGGTGCTGCTATTTATTTTGGTGGTACTATTAGTTATTTTGCTGGAATGTATAGTGATAAAGCTACTTCTTTACAAGATGGTATTATTAAAGTTGCTAACATTATCGACTATGATAGAATTAATCTTATAGAAAGTGCTGAGGGAGTTCGTGAAGCTCTTAGACGTTTCCGTGGTTCTTTATTTGCTGCTCAATCTATTGGTGAACATCACATGCAAAATAGTGTTCTTTTTGCTATGATGCAAAGTCATAGACTTGTTCAAACCAATGATGGTGAATGGAAGATTATGTCTAAAGAAGCTTATGCTCGTGAAGCTTTTGAACGTGCTCTTCTTAATGTTCTTACTGATGAACAAATAGCAGAATATAATGCTGCTAAAGAACGTATTCGTAATAGCGAAGAAGAACGTTTTAAAGCTAATACTTTCAAGATTAATCTTGTTACTAATTTCGTTAAGACCCTTAGCAAAGCTCAACAAAGTGAATTTATTAAAGAGCGTAAAAAGATTCGTACTGAATATAATAAAAACTTTGCTAATAAGTGGGATAATATTTATTCTCAATTTGAACTACGTGATGGTTATGCCGAGATTAAAGCCGATAGTGCTTTAACTTATAATGAATTTGCTGGATTTGTTAATAAAGTAATTAATGTAAATAAAACTATTCATGGTGTTTATGATAAGATTGGTGCTGCCAAACTTGAAAACAATATATGGGGTGGTTTATTTACTCAATTCCATAAGCATCTATATCCTGGTTTTAAAAAGCGTTATCGTTGGAATGCTTATTACGATGAAAGTCTTGATACTATTCAAAAAGGTGCTTATAAAAGTCTTTTTGATTTTCTTACTATTCCTTTCAAAGATGCTCGTGAAGCTAACAAAAATAGTGAGAAAACTAATGCTCTTATTGGTCTACAAAACTTTCTTAAATCGTTTGTTAATTTTGCTGTTAATTTCCATACTAATTATATGCTTCTTCCTGAAAATGAACAAGCTAATATACGTAGAACTTATGCTGATTTTCTTTGGACTATGGCTGCCTTTGCCGGTGTTGTCGCTTTGACTGCTTTAGCTGGTGGAGATGATGATAATGAAGAAGCTATTTGGTATAATCTTCTTATGTATAATGCAGACCGTCTTGCTTCCGAAGCTCAAGCATTTACTCCTTGGGGTGCTATTGCTGAAAGTGATAAACTTTGGAGTAGTCCATCTGCTTCATTTACTGGGGTTAAAGATGCTTTTAAAGTTGCTTCTATTATGGTAAATGCTATTGGTGACGGTGAACTTCTTGAAGAATACAAGTCTGGACAATATGCTAATAAAACCAAACTTGAAGTATTCTTGCTTCGTAATACTCCTGTTGTTCGTGGAATTAATCGTCTTATTGAACTTCCTAATAATAATAATTACTATAAACTTGGACAAAATATGATTGGTGTATTTGATGCTAAAGCTCTTGGTGAACAACTTAGAGATTAATAACTAAACGCTAATATCCCGTCTACAATATGCTGTAGGCGGGATTTTTTATTTTTCTTCAACAAATTGTTGTCATATCCAAAATTCTTTCTACATTTGCCAATGCAGGGGTCGACCTTGTTGATAATCATGCAAATAGTATTGATATTAATAAGCATCACAAAGGTGATGGTTAAAATCTTCGGTATGCGAGTGATACTATGCTAAATGGACAAAGCCAAAGACTTGGACTAAGTGTTAGTGTCGTTCAAAATATTGCTGTTGACGGTCATAATTTTTTCGGATATTCCATTCACGGAGGAGTTCTTAGAACCGCGCTTGATGATGGTGTTAGGGGTTTGGTTATGATTGAAGTTGTCGACATTCCTTTTATAGGACAAGACGAATACCTTAATATGGTTGTGTCAAAATAAATTGATGCTGTACATAAAGGGGTTTATAGTCAAAGATGAACTATATCTGAATATGATATAACAGATGTTATAGCTTTTCATAGAAAAGCTATAACAGAAGATAACAAACAGATG
>ULUI01060841.1_pt1 | contig 33132 bp, 22 predicted proteins | sample 1958371 | NCBI WGS metagenome assembly ULUI01 (sample SAMEA4835756, study PRJEB28245) | human gut metagenome | biome: gut microbiome; material: fecal sample | place: Denmark | collected 2008
GCACCTGCTCAAAGAATACACTGTAACCAACCTTTATAAGGTCGATAAAAGCCTTAGAGGCTGGTTTTATTTTTTTATTTATTATATAAGGTATACTTAAAAAGTTATTCTTTTTTGTTATGGATATTATGCTCATGATACAGCCGACAACAGTTCCTGATACGGTTGCAAGAGCAGCACCCTGTATTCCAAGAGCAGGAAATCCAAAGTGACCATTGATAAAAAGATAATTAAGTATAATGTTTATTGTATTGGAGGTTACATTGGTACGCATAGTAATCTTAGTGTTACCAGCTCCACGCTGGGCAGCGTTAACACCCATCTGTATACAGTTAAATATCATACCACCCATGATTATCCTGAAATAAGTAACGGCACCATCATGTGTTTCTGCTGTGGAACCACAGAAACTGATGATTGGTCCTGCAAGAGTAACAAAACATATACTAAGAATAATGGCAGATACTATGATAAAAAGTATAGCTGTAAGCATGATCTCATTGGCAGAATCCTTACGTTGTTCGCCACGTCTTCTGGCAACAAGTGCTGATATAGAAACATTCAGTGCAAAAAACAGAGCCAGCCCTAAAAGCTTAGGCTGTGTGGTGAGTCCGACAGCAGCAACAGAGGCAGAACCAAGGGAGCTTACCATTAGCGAGTCGATTAATCCTGCAAATGCTATAAAGAAAGATTCAATTATAGCTGGCCATGCCATATTGATAGCAATTTTTAAAGTATCCTTATGATACTTGTTTTTAAAAGTTTTATTTATAGTGTTACTTATATAATTCATATATACCTCTTGTCATATATCCTGTACATTTATTGTGACTAAAAAATGTCTGTAATTTTATGATTATAATATGTTATTTTTAAGAAATACAGCATATAAATATTTTACGATACATTAATCAGCTATATTGTTATAGCACTTTTATTATAAATAGGCAAACATATATTGTTTGTAAGCCAAGAACATACTTGTCATTCAGCATTGTTATGAAGCTGCAGGTTTTTATTATCCATAAGAGTTATAGCATTATCTATCAGCTGTATATTATTGATAAGATATTGCGATGGGTCTTCTTTAACATTGTAATATGCATCACATTCACAGGTGCAGTCCTGCATTGTAATGTTGTTAATATATGATAGCAGGATGTGTGGTTTTTTATCGCTGCCGTTTTTTAAAGAAACTTCATTCTTAATATTGCTGAATTGTGTCCATGGATTAATGTTTATAAAGCTTGATACTTTTCCAGTTACATTTTTAATAAGTATATGTTCATAAAGCTGAGGTGTGTCAGGCCGCATTTTAAGCCACAGGAGATTATAACCATTATTTATGAGGATGTTTCGCATAATAATATTACGATTGTGGATAGCTTCTGAACCACAGGTAAGGCAGCCATGACAGAAGTCATATATGCAGTCTTCAATTATTATTCTTTCATTTAGTCCGTTATCAGAATCAGCTTTGGCATTTATCCCTTTACCACCCTTAAGTGCAACTGCATCGTCATTGACATTAATGTGACATCCCTTTATGTGTACATCAGAACATGCATCTATATCGATCGCATCGGTACTTGGGGCTTTCACCGGAGTACGTGGGCTTGATATTGTACAGTCATAGATTGCGGTATGTGTACATTTATATATGTGGCACGTCCAGAACTGGGAATCTTTCATATGAATACCATATATAGTTACGTTGTCTGAATGTGCGATATATAAAAGGCGGGCACGCTGTTCATCCTTGTTCGTACAGTCAGGATTCCAGCTTCTTCTTAGCCAGAAGCATTTCCAGGCATGCAGACCATTGCCATCTATTGTTCCTTCACCATATATAGTGAAGCCATCTGCATGGCTGGCGTTAATAAGTGCGGCATAGTACAGGCAGCTTTCGCCTTCAATACGTGTTTTTATTACTGGATAGTCTGTAATATTCTGACTTCCTTTTAATATGCCGTTTTTTTCTATATACAGATTAACTCCTGGCTTAAAAAAAAGGGCACCTGTCATATATGTTCCGTCAGGTATTATAATATAACCTCCACCATTGTCGTACACAGAGTTTATAAGCTTCTGGAATTCTTCAGTATATATGTTACCATCATCTTTTATTCCATAGTCAGTTATAATATATGAATTGGCAGTAGCAGATGGAGATTGTAAAGCTGACTTGATTTTGGTATAATTCGAATAAAACCAGTTATTTATGGGTGTACCGTCAGGAAAGCTGCCATAGCTGGATGATGATTTGGATGAGGATTTATATGGTGAGCAGGAATCAGGATTAGATTGTGTATTGGTATTTAATTGGATATTTAAGTTGTCTGCTTTGATGTCTGTATTAGTATGCTTCATTAGATTTCACTTTCTGTATAGATTAATATTTTATAACATGATGTATAATATGGTGTCAGGGCAAAATGTATGGTGGAACTTACATCTTATTATTATATTATTATAGCATAATATAAAAGCAAAATGTGCGTAAAAGATACGCAGGAATGGAGATTAATATGTCAGATACAACAACGAATCTTGGAGAAGGAAGTATAGGCTCACTTCTTGCAAAGCTGGCTGTTCCGGCAGTTGTAGCGCAGGTAGTCAATCTTTTATACAATATAGTAGACAGAATATATATAGGTCATATTCCTGGCATAGGTGCGAGTGCATTAACAGGTGTTGGATTATTCACTCCGATACTTATGTTAATAAATGCATTTGCAATGTTAGCAGGTTCAGGTGGTGCCCCTAGAGCAGCTATATATATGGGAAAGAAGGATAATGAAACTGCACAGAAAATAATGGGAAACTGTTTTTCGTTTCTTATGATATGCGCAGTTGCACTTACTGTCATATTCTATGCGGCAGCACCAACACTTCTTGTATGGTTTGGCGCAAGCAGTGCAACACTTACGTATGCGGTTTCATATGCAAGAATATATATACTGGGAAGTATATTTGTTGTTACTGTATTAGGCATGAATCTTTTTATAACAACGCAGGGCTTTGCAAAGATAAGTATGCTTACAACAGTGATTGGAGCAGTTATTAATATAATACTAGATCCAATATTTATATTTGTATTCGAAATGGGAGTGAAGGGTGCAGCACTAGCAACTGTTATAAGTCAGGCGGTTGGTGCAATATGGATATTAAGATTTCTTACTGGTAATAAAACAATATTAAAGCTTAAAATGAGTGATTTAAGGTTAAAGGGCAGTATAATAGGTCCATGTCTTGCACTTGGAATATCAAGCTTTGTTATGTTGTCAACAGAGAGTATTCTTTCTATAAGCTTTACATCAAGTCTGTCAAAGTTTGGAGGGGATATGGCAGTTGGTGCCATGACTATCATTACAAGTACCAACCAGCTTGTTGTCATGCCGGTACAGGGAATATGTCAGGGGGCACAGCCTATTATAAGTTATAACTATGGTGCCAATAAAAAGGATAGAGTTAAGAAAGCATTTTTTCTGCAGTTTAAGATATGCGTAATATTTACATGTATAAGCTGGCTTGTAATGATGTTGTTCCCACAGATATTCGCGGGAATGTTTACATCAGATGCCAGTCTGGTAAGCTATACGTCGTGGGCGCTACGTATATATATGGCAGGAATATTTGCACTTGGATTCCAGGTCAGCTGCCAGCAGGGATTTATGGCACTTGGACAGGCAAAGGTAAGTCTTGTTATGGCATGCTTAAGAAAGCTGATTCTGCTGATTCCGCTTATATTTACGTTACCATTGCTGCTTTCAGATAAGGTGTTTGCAGTATTTTTAGCAGAGCCGGTCAGCGATATCATAGCCGCGATAGTAACAACAACAGTATTTATGGCGAAGTTTAACGGTATACTTGAACATAAGAAATAACGCATATATTAAATATATCATCTATTATGTCCTGACAGAACAAAAAGGAGCAGCATAACTTGTTAAAACAGTATAAAAATCTTGTCACCAGTGCACAAAATCTTGATAAGAACATAGTATAGGATTATATTCTGGTCATAAAGAAACAACAAGAATTATTCGGTATCGATAAAAACTTATCGTATAAAAATAATGTTCAGGAGGTTTTATTATGGCTAGAAGGAAGTTTATTAACGCAAAGTTAAAGGGATATAATGAGTTACAGGAAATACTTGTAGAGGATGGAGTGTTTAAAAATATTGCACCATCTATTGAGGTTGCTGCTGACTGTGAGGTAGAAGATCTTGGTGGTAAGCTTACATTGCCACCATATGTAGATCCACATATTCATCTTGATTATGTATTCACGGCAAGAAAGCAGGGAGCTACGAATGGAACAGGTACATTGTTTGAAGGAATACAAAGATGGAGTGAAACCAAGTCGGATCTTACTATAGATGAGATAAAGGCAAGAGCTATAAAGGCAGTTAAGATGGAAGTATCACATGGTGTACAATATATCAGGACACATGCAGATGTAACAGATCCTAACCTTACAGCACTTAAAGCGTTGCTTGAGTTAAAGGAAGAACTGAAGGATATAGTAACTATCCAGATAGTTTCTTTCCCACAGGAGGGTATGTATTCATATAAGGATGGAGATAAGCTTGTAGAAGAAGGACTTAAGATGGGAGCCGATTGTGTTGGTGGCATACCACATTTTGAATACTGCAGGGAGTTTGGTGAGAAGTCTATACATAAGGTTGTTGAACTTGCAGTTAAGTATGATAAGCTTATAGATGTACATTGTGATGAAAGTGATGATCCTATGAGCAGATTCGTAGAGCTTCTTACAGCACTTTCAATAGTTGAAGGAATCGGACCTAAGACAACAGCAAGCCACACCTGTTCACTTGGTTCTGTAGATAACAGCTATGCATTCAGAATGATGAAGAACTTTAAAAAGGCAGGTCTTAACTTTATATCATGCCCAACAGAGAATATATATCTTCAGGGCAGACAGGATACATATCCTAAGAGAAGAGGTCTTACAAGGGTTAAGGAGTTATACGAAAATGGTATAAATGTATGCTTTGCACAGGATTCTATACAGGATCCATGGTATCCTGCTGGCAACGGCAACCTTATGAATGTCCTTGATAATGGTATTCATATCGCACAGATGATGTCGTTTGAGGAGATGGATAACTGTCTTGATCTTATAACAGTGAATGGTGCTAAGACTATGAACATATCAGACCAATACGGTATTGAAGCAGGAAAGCCAGCTAACTTTATTGTAGTTGATGCTAAAAGCGAGTTTGAAGCAGTGTGTGAAAGAGCTGATGTAGTGGCAAGTGTCCGAGATGGAGAATATCTGTTCAAGAAGGCTCCGGTACAGTATGAGGCTTTGAGTGATTTTATGGCAAAGTAAGAGTGAATGATAGTTAATGGATTCATAGTTGATAAAGTAGAATTATAATGTGTGACAAACAGATTAGATTAGTTTACTTGTAAGCCAATCTAATCTGTTTTTTATGTTTTATGATATATAAAGAATGTGCTATAATGTAGGTTAATATACAATACAGGAACATTTTATATCGCATAGGATTAAAGTTTGACAGGAGAGAAAAAATGTTTGAATGTAAAGATCTATTAACATTGCCGTCTATGGCACAGGCTAGAATAATTTCTGGTAAGAGTGGATTGTCTAACAGTATAAGATGGGTATATAAGCCGGAAAATATGAATTTTGCCAAGTGGGTCAAAGGACAGGAACTTCTTATAATAAGTACTCCTGTTATTCAGAGTGAAGATTTCAATCTGCCGCTTGTTATTAAAAAAGCAAATAAGCTTAATATGTCGGGAGCACTGCTTCTGACAGGTGACAAGTATATAGCCAGTATAGACAGCAGTGTAGTATCGTATGCGAATCTTAATAATTTTCCGATATTTGTTATATCTGGAGAGATTCCACTTGTAGATATATTTGAAGAAATCGGACATGCAATAGCTTATAATAAGAATTCAGATGCCCTTAGTGATGATATTCTGTCAGGGATTATATTTGGCAAGAATATTAATGCAGATGCATTTGCAATGAAGTTTTCGGAAGCTGGTTATGCTTTGGATGGTAAGAACCGCATGTTTACAATAAATATTCATGGTGACAGAAGAATAGAAGAATATGAATATGACACAGTTATAAGTAAAATAAAAAATGAATTCAATTCAGGTAACATGAATGCTTTGTTATCAAGATATGGCAACAATATTGTCGGTTGTTTCTGCTTAAAAAAGGGAGAGGTGGATGTATCAGGCAGAAGTGCTGATATTAATATGTCAGGTAATAATATATCAGAGATTATTCCAGTTGATTCTTCAATGAAAAATATACAGGACACCGATACAGTGAGTGAATCGGATAAAAAAGAAGTGCTGGCTAAGATATATAAGAGCTTATCAGAGTACCTTTATAGCATAAGCTCTGATATAAAGCTTGTTATGGGGGTTGGGCGTGCATATGAAGGAATAGGTGATTTACAGAAGAGTTTTACAGAAGCATCAAGATGTGTAATACTCTCAGAGAAAATGAATATGTCAGGAAGAGTGTTCTGGTATGAAGAGATGGGAATATATAACCTGTTTTCAGAGTTAGCAGATAAAAAGGTTATGCAGGAATTCATAGACAATACGTTGGGAGTTATTATTGAGTATGACATGAATAATAATTCTAAGCTTCTGGAAACACTAAAAGCATATTTATGGAACAATAACAGTCTTATTCATGCATCTGAACAGTTATACACCCATAGGAATACAGTTAAGTATAGAGTGCAGCGCATAAGCCAGTTAACAGGCAGGGATTTTGATGATGCCATAACCAGGCTGGAATTTATGAATGCCATTATATGTATGGAAATCAGCTGACAGCATATTATCAGAATATATGTTGAGTAGTAATACTGTTTGTGCTGTGAGCACAAAAGAGCTGTAATTGATTTGTATCTGAATGATATAAAGCAGGTTGATGAAATATTTTATGTTGAAACATATAAGGCGGGGTGATATATTACACTCATAGACAGGAAGTAATTTAAATATAATATCTTATGAAGCAAAGGGGCTTTAGCTGGTGACGACCGGCAGAAGTCCCTTTTTTGTACATTTAAGAGGATTTTTTGAAGCTTTAAGAAGATATTATTCAGATAACCTGTCATAAAAAAGATTATTGCCAATGTATATGACAATATTCTAAAACATCAGGATTCAACAAAAGTTACACAGGAAACAGGAGGATTGATTATGAGTTATGGTCTTATAGCGGTAATTATAGTAATCGGTATTGTAATCGGTGCTATAGCTACTAAAAAATGCGAACCTTTTTTGATAGCGGGTTCAATAATAGGAGCTTTATTCTTATATAAACAGAATTTTATAACAGAGTGGGTGGCAACACTTGAAGAGGTCATGAGTGCAGAGGCATATCTGATACTTGTATGTGGCTTGTTTGGAAGTATTATAGCATTACTTACAGCATCTAAGGGACATTTTGGTTTTGCCAAGATTGTATCTAAAATATGTAACACTGAAAAAAAGACATTGTTTACAACATTTATACTTGGTGTGATCATATTTATAGATGATTATCTTAATGTATTGTCAATTGGAACGGCTATGAAAAAGGTGTATGATAAAGTAAAGGTTCCAAGAGAGGCACTTGCTTATCTTCTTGACAGTACAGGTTCACCAGTATGTGTTATGTTCCCATTTTCTTCGTGGGCGGCATATTTCGGGGCAATATTCTTTGCACAGGAAAGTGTGCAGGCACTTGGCGCAAAAACATGGATGGGAGCATATATTAAAGCAATCCCATTCTGTGTGTATCCTATAGTTGCACTTCTTATAGTTATTCTTTTTTCAGCAGGTCTTTTTCCTAAGCTTGGTGGAATGAAGAAAGCGTATGACAGAGTTGCAGCAACTGGTAAGGTGTACAGTGATGCAAGTAAGAAGTATAATATGGATGATGAAGAGGGTGCTCAGGACGGTAATATCCTTAACTTCCTTATACCTATGCTTGTGCTTGTAGTAGTTGCATGTGTAACAGGTAATCTTGTAGTAGCACAGGTTGTATGTCTTGCAGTTACGTTAGTTATGTATCTTGCAGAAAAGCTTATGACATTTACCGAATACTGGGATAACTTTGTAAAAGGCTTTGCGGATATGTTACCTATAATCATTCTTCTTATTGCAGCGCTTACTTTCCAGACTATAGCAAGCAAGATGCAGATGACAGAATTCTTTATAGATCTTACACAGCCTATATTATCAGCTAAGATATTCCCTATGTTAGCATTTATCATAACAGGTATATTAGCATTTATGATTGCCAATGCATGGGGCGTATGTACACTTGTAGCACCAGTATTACTTCCACTTGGTGCAAGCGTAGGTGCTAATGCGATACTTATTATGGCGGCTATTCTTTCAGGTTGTGCATTTGGTAACCATGCATGCTTCTATTGTGATACAACAGTTCTTGCTTCACAGGGTTCAGGTATTGATAACTTTGACCATGCAGTATCACAGCTGCCATATGTGCTTATAGGTGCGGCAGTAAGTATTGTGGGATTTCTGGTTCTTGGTTTTGTGTACTAGAAAACAGAAATGATGTAATGGATATAATAATAAATAGTAAAATGTTATTGAAACAGGATTACGGACTGATATTGAAAAAATCAGACAAAAGAGATAAAAGAGATATTTCTGTATAGGAGGCAGTTATGAGTGATGAAAAGAAATATGTAGTTACAATAGCCAGACAGTTTGGCAGTCTTGGAAGACCTATAGCTAAGATGATGAGTGAGAAGCTTGGAATAGAATATTACGACAGAGATATAGTAGAACAGGCAGCAAAAAAGCTGAATCTTCCTGTATCGCATATTGATGAGCTTGAGGAAAAGGTTAAAAAGACAAGCAAGAATTCTTATATGAGGATGATGTTTCCTCTGGGAACTGAATCAAGCTCTGAGCAGGATAATATATTTGAAGCACAGCAGAATATTATGAGGTTTCTTGTTGAGAGGGAAAGCTGCATTATAGTAGGAAGGTGCTCAGATTTCGTGTTATCAGATGAACCTGATGCAATACACATATACATATATGCACCTTATGATGCACGTGTTAAGAATTGTGTAAAGGATCTGAATCTGACAGAAGATGAGGCAAAAAAGATGATAAGGTCAGTAGATGAGGCAAGAGATAACTATCATATGCATTATGCCGGCTTCCTTCCATCTGACCCTAAGCATAAAAATATCATGGTTGACAGCAGTGTACTTGGTGTTGAGAAAACAGCAGATTTTCTGGTTGATTTTATCAGAAGAAAGTTTGAGCTTAAAACGATATAATGAGCGCAAAAAAAAAGGAAGCGGCTGCGAAGCAGACATTTACTTTTCTTGCGCCATTAACGAACGAACAGTCATGCGAAGCAGGACGAAAGAGCGCGATAGCGCGTGTTCGTGAGTATAGGGGCAGATAAAGAGTAAATTGTGATATAATGAGCGCAAGAGAGCCATAGGGAGCTTGCTCACTATTGGCGAACGGCGAAACGATTGAGTTACGAAGTCATGAAATAAAAAAGGGCTGTTGCTTTAGCGATTGAAAATCAAGTGATTGAAAATCGTTGAGGCGGCAGTCTCTTTTTATGTGCGGAATGCACATTGTCGTGAACAATCCGGATGTAATTAATTTGGAAAAAATGATAAAAAATGATTAAAAAAGAATGTCTGAAAAAAAGATTGCTTAAAAAAGATTGATTTGCAGGCTGGATTGTATACAAAATATCATGTATGGGTATAATTACCCATAAAAACTATGAAAAAATATAAAAAACTATACAATGTGCATAAAAAAGATAATGAATGTTTGTGAATGATGGTGATTGAATATGAACGAATATGGAGTTATTATAATAATAACTTAAAGGTACGTGAACAGGAAGGAGGTATAAAGGTGATATATACAGTTACATTTAATCCATCGTTAGATTATATAGTTTCAGTTGATGATTTCAAACTTGGCATGACTAACAGAACAAGCAGTGAACAGATGTTAGCAGGCGGCAAGGGGATCAATGTTTCTATAGTACTTAAGAATCTTGGCTTAGAGAATACTGCTTATGGGTTTATTGCCGGATTCACAGGTGATGAGATAAGTAAAAGACTTGACAGAGCTGGCGTTAATGCTGACTTTATAAAGGCAGATAGTGGGATATCAAGGATTAATCTTAAGTTAAAAACTATAGATGGAACAGAGATTAATGGTGCAGGACCAGATATTTCAAAGGAAAATATAGAGAGTCTTATGAGCAGGCTTGCACGTCTTAAAGCAGGGGACGTTTTAGTGCTTGCAGGAAGTATTCCATCATGTATTCCGGATGATATTTATATGAATATTATGAGGATGCTTGATGGTAGGAAGGTTATGATTGTTGTTGATGCAACAAGCAGTCTTCTTATGAATGTTCTTAAGTATAAGCCATTTCTTATAAAGCCTAATCAGGATGAGCTGGGCGATATATTTGGTGTGACTCTTAGTACAAGAGAGGAAGTTATACCATATGCATTAAGATTAAAGGAAATGGGAGCTGTCAATGTTCTTATATCTATGGGTGGTAAAGGAGCAGTGCTTGTAGCAGATGATAATAAAGTGTATATGGCAGAGGCTCCTAAAGGTACTCTTAAGAATTCTGTTGGTGCGGGGGATTCCATGGTGGCAGGATTCATAACAGGATGGCTTAAAGAACATAATTATGAGGATGCATTTAAGATGGGAATAGCAGCTGGAAGTGCAAGTGCATTTTCGGATAATCTTGCAACTATGCATGAGGTAGATAGTCTGGTAAGCGGGATTGAAGTTGTACAGGTAGTATAGTTATTTACGAAACGATGTACTAGATAGTGATTATGTAAATCACATAACAATGCAGCAATATGAATGTATAGATTAAAATCAGATGATTGGAGGAATAAATATATGAGGATTACAGAACTTTTAAAGCCTGAAAGTATTGATCTTAATGCAGCATCTAAAGATAAGAATGATACTATAAAGCAGGCAGCAGCCCTTATGGCAAAGAGCGGAAACATAAGAGATATAGAAGCTTATACTAAGCAGGTTATGGCAAGGGAAGAGGAAAGTACTACAGGAGTAGGTGATGGTATAGCAATCCCACATGGAAAGTGTGATGCTGTAACAAAGCCAGGACTTGCGGCTATGATTATAAAAGATGGAGTTGATTTTGATTCACTTGATGGTGAACCAGTGGATGTTCTTTTTCTTATAGCAGCACCAAACACTAAAGATAACGTACATCTAGATGTTTTAAGTAAGTTATCTGTGCTTCTTATGGATGAAGATTTCACAAATGCACTCAAGGCAGCCAGAACACCACAGGAATTTCTTAAAGTTATTGATGAAGCAGATGAAGAAAGTGCCAGCATAAACGAAAGGCTTGAAGAAACTGCCAGTAAGCCGGCTAAGATACTTGCTGTTACTTCGTGTCCTACAGGAATAGCACATACGTATATGGCAGCTGAGGGACTTGAAAAGGCAGCTAAGAAGCTTGGCTGTACAGTAAAGATTGAAACAAGAGGCTCTGGTGGTGCAAAAAATGTCCTGACAGAGGAGGATATAGAAGCAGCAGACTGCATTATAGTAGCAGCTGATGCAAAGGTGCCTATGACAAGGTTTGAAGGTAAAAGAGTGATAGAATGTCAGGTATCGGATGGTATCAATAAGGCAGAAGAGCTTATAAAGAGAGCCATGAAGGGTGATGCACCATTATATGAGGTTCAGGGAGCGAGTAAGGATGGAAGCGATGGACCAACAGCTTCGGTTAAAAAGGGAAAGTCAGGTGGTATAGGACATCAGATATATATGCAGCTTATGAATGGTGTTTCACATATGCTTCCATTCGTAGTTGGTGGTGGTATCCTTATAGCGATAGCATTTCTTATAGATGGACTTAATGTTGATATGAACAGCCTGTCTGAGGCGGAAAGAGCTAATTTCGGTACAATTACACCAGTTGCTGCTATGTTTAAGACTATAGGTGGAGCAGCCTTTGGCTTTATGTTACCAGTGCTTGCAGGATTCATAGCTATGGCGATAGGTGACAGACCGGCGCTTGCACTTGGTTTTGTTGGTGGTTATATAGCAGCTAATGGTAAGTCAGGTTTTCTTGGTGCACTTGTTGCAGGTTTTGTCGCAGGTTATGTCATCGTTGGATTAAGAAAGCTGTGTGACAAGCTTCCAGAAGCACTTGAAAAGATAGCGCCAGTTCTTATATATCCAGTTGTAGGTATTCTGGTTATCGGTCTTGGCATGGCATTTGTTATAGAACCTGTTATGGGAGCTATCAATACAGGACTTAATTCATTTCTTGTAAGCATGGGAAGCTCAAGCAGAGTTATACTTGGTTTTATACTGGCTGCGATGATGGCTATAGACATGGGTGGTCCATTCAACAAGGCAGCGTATGTGTTTGGTACTGCAGCAATAGCTTCTGGTAACTACGATATCATGGCAGCAGTTATGATAGGTGGTATGGTTCCACCTTGTGCGATAGCACTTGCAACGCTCCTTTTTAAGAATAAGTTCACAAAGGAAGAAAAGCAGGCAGGACCTACTAACTTTATTATGGGACTTGCATTTATAACAGAGGGTGCTATTCCTTATGCAGCAGCAGATCCTCTGCATGTTATACCAGCATGTATCGCGGGTTCTGGAGTAGCAGGAGCAATAAGCATGGTATTTAAGTGTACACTTATGGCACCACATGGTGGAATATTCGTATTCCCGGTTGTTGGTAATCCATTATATTATCTGCTTGCATTAGCTGTAGGAACTGTTGTTTCGACATTCCTTTTAGGAGTACTCAAAAAGAAAGTAGAAGATTAAAAATAAAAATATAAAAGCGTAAGCGGAAAGAGGCTAAGTATGAAAGAATTCAATTACACAATAACAGACCCTGAGGGAATCCATATGAGACCAGCAGGTGAGCTTGTGAAGGCGGCAAAGCAGTTTGAGAGCAGGATAACTATATCAAAGGATGGAAAAACAGGTGATTGTAAGAAGGTGTTTACTATCATGTCATTAGCAGTAAAGAATGGACAGGAAGTAACTATAAGTGTTGAAGGTGCAGACGAAGAGGCAGCAGCACAGAAGATAAAGGAATTCTTTGAAGAAAATATGTGATGATGGTATTAGTGGATAAGAATACTATTAAAAGATAAGTAAGGTTTAAAATATTCTGGTATATAGTGTGAATATACTTGATACAGACTTGCAGAAAGGAGGTTTTTATGAAAGAATATAAGGGCAAAAGCGTTTTTGGTGGAATCGCCATAGGACGGATAAAGGTATATAATAAGTCGGAGCAGCAGGTTAAAAGAGTGCATATTGATGATACAGAGCATGAAAAGAAAAGATATTATGCTGCTGTGGATAAGGCAGCCATGCAGCTTCAGGAGCTTTACGATAAAGCTGTTAAAGAAGTAGGAGAAGCTAATGCAGCTATATTCGAGATGCACCAGATTATGCTTACGGATGATGATTATAAGGAATCAGTTGAAAATATAATAGACAGCCAGCATGTTAATGCAGAATATGCAGTAGCACAGACTGGAGATAATTATGCAGCTATGTTTGCAGCTATGGAAGATGAGTATATGAGAGGCAGGTCAGCAGATGTAAAGGATATATCTGAAAGACTTATAAATGTACTCAGCGGTTTTAATGCTTCATCCATGGTATCGGACGAACCTGTTATTATTGTGGCTGAGGACCTTGCACCATCAGAAACAGTCCAGCTTGATAAGGACAAAATACTGTCGTTTGTAAGTGTTAAAGGTTCTGTTAATTCACATACAGCTATTCTTGCAAGAACTATGGGTATACCAGCACTTATAGGAACGCCTGTTATTCCTGACAATGATATAGATGGAAAAATGGGAATAGTTGATGGTAATAGTGGATGTTTATATGTTGATCCGGATAATGAAAAACTTGGATATTATAGAAAAAAACAGGATGAACAGCTAAAACAAAAGGAACTTCTGCAGCTTTTAAAGGGCAGGGAAGATATAACTATTGATGGAAGAAAAATAAAATTATATGCCAATATAGGAAATGTTAAGGATGTTATGACTGTTAAGGCTAATGATGCTGCTGGTATAGGATTGTTCAGAAGTGAGTTTATATATCTTGAAAGAGATACATTTCCAACAGAAGAAGAGCAGTTTAACATATATAGAACAGTAGCTGAAAATATGGCTGGTAAACCAGTTATAATAAGAACGCTTGATATAGGTGCTGATAAACAGTGCGATTATTTTAATATGGATAAAGAAGATAATCCGGCACTTGGCATGAGAGCAATAAGGATATGCTTGACAAGAACAGAAATATTTAAAACCCAGCTAAGGGCATTGTACAGAGCCAGTGCATATGGTAACATTAACATAATGTATCCTATGATTGCTAATATGTGGGAAATCGACAGAATAAAAGAGATTGAAAAAGAAGTCAGGGATGAACTTAAGCAGCAGGGAATTGATATAGGAGATGTACAGACTGGCATTATGATAGAAACTCCGGCAGCTGTTATGCTAAGTGATGAGCTGGCTGAAAAAGTAGATTTCTTTAGTATAGGAACTAATGATCTTACACAGTATACACTTGCTGTTGACCGTCAGAATCCAAAGCTTGACAGTTTCTTTGACCCACATCATCCAGCAGTACTTAAGATGATAAAGATGGTTGTGGATAATGCACATAAAGCTGGTATATGGGCAGGAATATGCGGAGAACTTGGCGCAGATACATCTCTTACAAGAGAGTTTTTGAAAATGGGTGTTGATGAGCTTTCAGTATCACCAGGAAGAATACTTCAGATAAGAAAGATTATCCTTGATACAGATGTTTCGCAGCTTTCATAAAATATCGTGGTTATGGCATTTTATAGGAGCATGAAGTAATATTATTAATATTCTAAATGGAGTGATAAGATATGCTGACAGAGAAAAGACATGAGATTATATTGCAGCTACTTAGAAAAAAAGGCAGCATAACTGTTAATGAAATCAAGGATGAACTAGGAATATCAGAGTCTACAATAAGAAGAGACCTTAATACACTGGATGAAGAAGGCAGACTTGTTAAGGTGTTTGGTGGTGCAGTGTCGGTTAACTACGGATTTTCTGGAAAAGAACCTACAGTATCACAGAAAAAGGAGATTAATCTGGAGACTAAGAAGAGTATAGCAAGGTATGCAGCAGCGCTTATTGAGCCAGATGATTTTGTTTATATTGATGCAGGAACCACTACAGGCTGTATGATAGATTATATAAAGGAAAAAAGAGCAACATATGTGACTAATGCGGTTACACATGCAAGGAGTCTTGCTATAGCAGGCTTCAGGGTGATCCTTATAGGTGGTGAGCTTAAAGGCTCAACTGAAGCAGTTGTAGGAAGCAGTGCTGTAGAGGCATTAAAAGAGTATAATTTTAATAAAGGCTTTTTTGGTGCTAATGGAATAAGCATAAAGAGCGGAATAACAACACCTGATATAAGTGAGGCTGCTGTAAAAAGAATGGCAGCAGCACATTGCAGCTGTAAATATGTACTTGCAGATTCGGATAAGTTTGACAATATAAGCTCAGTTACATTTGCCAGACTTGACGAGGTAAAGTTCATAACAGACAGCAGAGTGCCAGAGGCTTATAAAGAATATGAAGTGATAATCACACGATATCCAGATATTGGATAGAAGACAGTATAAACAACCCCAGAGTGCCGTGACAGAATGTGAAATGATTCTTATGCGGCACTCTGGGGTTATTAGTTATAGCTATTATTTATTAGTTATTGTTTGTTAGTTGTTATTTATTATTTTCAAGTTCCTTCAGCTGGGCTGATATAGCTTTCTTAATAGCGTTGAAGGATTCTTTACTTATGTCATGTTCGATACGGCAGGCATCTTCCTCTGCCACTTTTTTATCAACGCCAAGTTTTATGAGCCATGATGAAAGAATCTGGTGTCTTTCATATATCATCTCAGCTATTTCTTTTCCGGAATCCGTAAGGTATATATAACCCTCTTTAGTTACACGTATATGCTCTGCTTCCCTTAGATTCTTCATTGCTATACTTACACTGGATTTTTTATATCCCATTTCATTGGCAATATCTATAGAACGTACAACAGGCAGTTTTTTGCTAAGCATAAGTATTGTTTCAAGATAATCTTCAGCTGATTCATGAATAACCATCGTTAATTCCCCCTGGTATATATCATAATATGAACAAATCATAAAGTCGATATAGTAATAAGTGTCTAGATTATAACATATAATATAAAATTAAGCAAATTATTAGTTTCTAAAAGGAAAAATGTGGTATACTATAGCTATTATTCATCAGGTATCTGATATTCAGATACAACAGTATGTAAATATTAAAAACTGGATGGTATAACTTATGAATGAGGTTAATGAATTATTTACTAAAGAAAATGTAGAGAAGATAGTGGTGCCACAGGTTGTTAAGGATGATCTGTTAAATATTATAGAAGAAAAGTTAAAGAGGGCAGGTTTTTATTACAGAATAGCATATAGGGTAAAGACGGTTGATTCTATGGTCAACAAGCTTATATTTAAGGATTACCGCAGACCTGGTACAGAAAATGCTGACAAGAAAATGCAGGATCTTGTTGGCATTCGAATAATACTGTATTTTGTTGATGATGTTGATATATGCAGAAAGCTGCTGGATACATTGTTCGTATCGCCTGGCATGTGGGAAACTACAGAAAATAACGAGTATGAATTTAAGGCTATGAAGGTTAATGGTATATTCAGATTACCAGCATATCTTAGCAAAACAATTGTTAATCCATATCTGTCAGATTATGTAGATGATACATTTGAAGTACAGGTAAGAACGAATTCGTTTGAAGGATGGCATGAGATAGAACATGACATGAGATATAAGGGATCAGCTTTTGGAATCGGAAATGAAGCTCTTGCACGCAAAATGAATAGTATACTTGCTACGTTTGAGTTATGTGACGATTCGATTGTGGGGCTGTTGGAGGATCTTGGCCACCAGCATTACAAGGATAAAAAGTGGAATGATATGTTAAGATGCCATTATAGACTAAAGTTTGAAAATGAGCCATTACATCCATATATAGAAGAACTGTTTGATGAGGATACAGAGCTTGCAAAGATATTCTATAAGTTTAAAAGACCAGGGGCTATAGAACAGCTCTGGATGGATACATCAGAAAAGGGAATAGAACTTACTGTTAACAATATAGTAAGAATAGTTAACCAGATTGGTCCGGATGATGAAAGATTAAATGAGGCGTTTAAGAAAATAGATCATGAAAAAGGCCAGAATAACGAGACTGTAAGTAAGAGAAGAAAGTTTGAGCCTTTTAAGAAGCTTGGTACATATAAAGTATTTCAGTCACATTCGGCTATAGATCTTACCAACCTTTCCATGGAGGATGCGTATAAAAAGGCAGTTAACTATATATATTCATGGGTTAAATCAAGATTTCTTGAGGTCTTTGATGATCTGCCAGAGAGTGTAGGAGCATATGAAAACGAGATGCCAGGATATAAGGTTGCAATCTCATATGATCCTGAAAGGCTGTATTTCAAGGAAGTAACAACGCATCTTGATACAAAGATAGCTAACAGGGTATGGATATCAATAGCTTCTATTGAAAAAATGAATGATACCCTTGTGTTTGATGTAAGCAACGAATATGCCGAACCAGCAGATAAGTACAGGGATAACGAAAACATATTATTCAGCCGTCCTAATTTCTATGGTGAGATTGCTGATAATATAGGAATATGCGATATAGAAAGATTAAGACAGACAGTTAAGAGTATTGGGAATGCGAAAGAATATGATGTGCTTAAGAAGCTTATATCAGATGAAAACAGGGAGTTTCCTGTTGTAGTCTTTGTGGCATCAGATGATTACTGGGTTGAAAAGTTTGATGTTGACTATTTTGCTTATCTTGTTGGATATTATGCACATATTAAAAGAGTAACTACAGAAGAATTAGCTGAACAGTTTGCAAAGGATTATGATCTTGATGAGGATGAATACAGAGATTCTATAACTGTGTTTTATCCAGGAAAGAAACCAGCTGCAAGTTATAAATCACATATACTTAATACAACATTTGAGGTTATTAAGATAGAAAAGAAGAAATACTGGAATGAAACCGGATGCCGTGCATTCAGACGGCAGCTTGTTTCAGATATAAGAGAAAATAATGTTGTTAAGTAGTCTGAGTATAACTTTTCAGGCAGGGGTGGAAAAAAATGAACCATGAAAAAAATGAATCTTATAATTATGTGAGCTGTTATATATAATTAAAGCATTAATAGTCATATGTATCTGCGACTGTAAGATATTATGTTGAATATGTAAGGAAAGGAGCAGCGACGTATATAGTGTATAAGTTGAATCTTAAACAGGGTAACGTGAGATAGTTAATATACACAATATAAAATCTTATGATAACTGATAACAGATTCACAAAGATAGATGTTGATTCTGAATGCAGCATACAATATGACATTAAAATTATATAATTGTGGGAGGTTTTTATGCATCATATAAAAACAGGAAAACTGCGTAAGCATATGTCAGCAATGATGGCTGTGATTATGGCTGTATCTCTTGCAGTTCCGGCAGGTCTTTCTTTTTCAGCCAGAACTGTAAGCGCAGCAGATAAAACAGTAGAAGCAAAAGCTGGTGAAGCTATTTATAATCTGCGTGATGGTTCAATCATAGCTACTGATACAGATGGTAAGAAGGATGTTACGTATGACAGACTTACAGTAAAGGTTGGAACTAAGAATGCATACAAATATAATGGTCCGGATCATGGTGTTGCATTTAAAGATGGCAATTCACTTGAAATAGCTGTTGATGGACCATCAAAAATAAGTCTTGGCGCATGCCAGTATTCTGACAATGGAGCAATAATAGCATCAAGTGCAGATGGTTCATATACAGAAACAAAGGATGCCAGAACTGCGATGTGTTATCATCAGGATGGTTCAACTATAGATTTTGCATATACAGGTGAGGCAAAGACAACAATAACAATAGCTTTCTCATGCACAGTATATGTTCCTGAGGTTATTGTTGGACCTTATACAGCTGATACTCCAGATGATAACGGTGTGAAGAAGGATTCAACATATATGTATAACTTTGCAGATGGTTCAGTAGTGCCAGCAAGCTATGATAGTGTTAATCCACTTAAAGGAAGTATTGAATCAAAGGATGGCAATCTTAAGATAACTGGTAGTGGAGACCTTTATATGCATGATACACAGCATGGTCTTGCTTTATACAATGGCAATACCTTTGAAGTGAAGGTAGCAGGTAATTCAACAGTTACATTTAATATGTGCCAGTATGGTGGCGATGCAGAGGGTAAGATAGTTGCATCTACTAAAAAGGGCGAATTTGTTACAGATACAAAGCAGCTTCTTATGGATGGTGCAGCGGATGGACTTTCATCTATGTCGTTCAGATATGAGGGTGTTGCAACTACACTTAAGTTCACAGTATCCTGTGCAGATAAAGCAGAAATGTATCTTCATGGTATTAATGTAGCTAATGAACCAGAACAGACAGAGGTACCAGAACTTGTAGGTAATGGTAAGGCAGATGTATGGGATTTTGGTGCTGCAAAGCTTGATGAAGCAGACTATAATAATATGCTTACAGAGGATGTTATTAATTCATGGTATCCAGAATCAGTTAAGGCTGGTTCAGAAGGTGCTACTATTGGTTCATTTATGACAGATGAATTATATTTTAATCCATCAGGAAAGACTAATAACAGAATCAGAACATCTAATACAGGTATTACAAGATACGATAAGAGAGATGATATTACTATAGATGGAGTGACATTAAGTGGATATCTTTATTCTAACAATTCAACTCCTGTAGTATATATGGGATTAAAGTTATATAAGAATGATATTCTCACATTGTATACAGGTTCTAATGGTGGAGCTTCAACTATAGTATGTGAATCACCAAGTGGACACATCCAGACAGCAGAAAGTAATGTTTCAGGTGCAAAGATACAGTTTACAGCATCTGAGTATGGTATATACAAGATATATTCAACAAATGAAAAGCTTGTTGTATACAGAGCTGTAAGACAGCATACACAGCCAGTTGTTGTCAGTGGTACTGTTGATACAAAGAATGCCAGCGGACTTGATACAAAAGATTACAGCGTAGCATTTGTTAATAAGTCAACAGGCGAAAAGAATGTTGTAAAACCAGAGAATGGTTCTTACAGTGTATATCTTAATGAGATGTATGACTATGATGTAGTTCTTATGGATGCTAACGGATATGTAATAAATTCAGCCAATAAGTTATCTATAGCTAAAGGCGATGGAGCTAAGAAGTTTGATATAGTTATTAAGTCAGTAGACCTTGTAAAATTAACAGGAAAGATAACAGGTCTTACACAGTCAGCTCTTGAAGCACTTAACTTAAGCTTTGTTAATAAAGATTATGTATACGTACCAGAAATCAAAATAAATGGTGATGATATTGCAGTTAATCTTGAAAAGGGAGTAACTTACGATATCGTGGCTGAAGGAATAAATGATTATTATCTTTCTGATATAAAGACAATATCAGCAGACAAAGATATTACAAAGGATATTGTATTTTCAGAAAAACCAGCTTATAAGGTTAATATGAAATTAGATAATCTTCCAGAGGAAGCTGCTGCAAGTGTTACATTTTCTAATATTAATGAAGAAGGGTATACATACACATTCACAGATCTTTCTGATATAAAGTTAAGAGATGGACAGTATAATGTAACAGTAAATAATATTGGAAATGTTCCTTATAGACAGAAGATTACATCTAATTTAAAGGTAGATGGAAAAGCTGTTGATAAGACAGTAAGCTTTATTAAGAATACAAATTGGGATTTTTCTAAGCTCAATGGCAATCCTGGTATTGAAGCTATTGGGGAGAATAATTATTATTCAGGACTTGCATTAACAGGTTCTGTTATGGAAAACAAGATATATCTTCTTGCACTTACAGATGGAGAGATTAACTTCCCGGTTAAAAAAGGCCAGATTGTCAATATAGGTTACTGCTATTGTGCAGCATTCTCTATCAATGGTGAGGAACCAGTAGTAAGTAATAGTGGAAGTACTACTAATATTGAAACTACACAGTATGTAGTAAAAGAAGATGGAAATCTTAATATCAAAGGTGTAACAGCAGCTGTTGATGGCAAGGAAATCAAGCAGACATATTTTACATCAATAAGTGTAAGTGATGTTGTAGCTTATCAGCCACAGCTTTATGTAGGAGCTGATAAAGAATTCAAGACGATCAATGATGCACTTACAAGGGCTGTAGCTATGCAAAGAACAAAAGACCAGAGAGTTGAGATAGTTATTGACCCAGGTAACTACGAGGAAATGCTTGTTATCGATGTACCTAATGTATCACTTGTTAATGCGGCAGGAAGTGAATCAAGCCTTGAGATAAAGAATAAAGGTGTTGATATAGGAGAGAATGTAGTAAGAATAACTTCTTATTATGGACATGGATACAACTACTATAGTATGGGGAATGATTGTAAGTATGATGCAGATTTACTTGCAGCAAACAAAGAAAATGGATACCTTACAAAGAAGAATCCAGGTTCAGGTAGTACAGATGGTTCTTACTGGAATGCAACAGTAGTCGTATCAGCAGAAGGCTTTAAGGCAGATGGTATTGTATTTGAAAACTCATTCAATCAGTATATTTCAGAAAAAGAAGCTAATGATATTGTAGTTGAATGGGAAACAGGTGGTAAAGGAACAAGATCTACAACAGCAAAGGATACATCTGTCCAGGGAAGAAGCTTTGTTGAAAGAGCAGCAGCATTAGCAGTTCTTGGTGATAATGCTGTGTTTACAGGCTGTAAGTTTATAGGCCGTCAGGATACATTATATGGTGCAACAGGCATCAGTGCTATGTTTAACCAGTGCGATGTACTTGGTGCAGTAGATTATATCTTTGGTGGTATGACAGCCGTATTCTACAGATGTCAGTTAAGACTTAACACAAGTGAGGCAGATTCTGATGTTGCTTACATAACAGCTGCACAGCAGTCAGGTGGAAGAGGTTACCTTATGTATGAATGTAATGTAACATCAACAACACCAGGTGTTGATACAGCATCACAGTACCGCTCTAAACCAGGTTATTTTGGAAGACCTTGGGCAGCTAATACATCAGAAGTTGTATTCTACAATACAACGGTTGAGACAACAGATTTTAAGGGACAGGAAGGCAAATCGCTTATAGCACCTGCAGGATGGAATAATACACTTGGTGGTGAATCACCTATGATGTATGAATATGGAACTAAAGAGCTTTCAGGTGAGAATAATTCAGCATCAAGAGCAGCATGGGCTAAGATCCTTGAATCTCCAGTTATAGATGATGGTAAGACAGCAATTACACTTGGCGCGTTCTATAACAAGACAGCAGATTACACTAATGTTGACAATGCTGTTAAGAAAGCACAGGCACTTAATGCAAAGGATTATAAGGATTTCACAGCTGTGGAAAAAGCAGTTAAGGCAGTTGTAAAGGATTATACAGTTGATAAACAGGGCGAAGTTGAGAAGATGGCAGATGATATTCTTGCTGCGATCGCATCGCTTGAAAAGAATACACCGGACCCAACACCAACACCGGACCCAGCACCAACGCCAGATCCAACACCAACACCGGACCCAACACCTGGAACAGATGACAAAACACAGGGTTCTGATGCATCAGATGGCAACACTGATAACAGCGGTACAGCCGGCAGCACAGAAAACATAGGTGCATCAGATACAGCTACAGCAACAGGGGATGTGTATAATACAGCACTATATGCAGTTATTCTTATGCTTGCAGCCATAGCAGGGGTAACAGTATTAGCAGTATCAAAGAAGCGTACCGACCGTTAGTTGTTAGTTGTCAATCAAGTGAAAATACAGTAAAATGTAAAAAATATAAGTAAAATATAGGATAATATTCCTCTTGTCGTACATGTTAATAAAATATATAATTATTTATATATTTTGTACGGCAAGGGGAAAATTTTGTGTTATGAATAAGAAATATTTTAAAAGCGGGATATTCAAAAAAATGTTTTCTTCGTATATAATAATTATACTTTTACTGTTCGTATCTTTTGTAGCAGCTATGTTACATGAAGCATGGGCAATATCAATGGAACGCCAGGAGAATTACTATCAGTCAGCAGTTGAAAAGATATCTAACAGTATTGATGTGCTCCTTATGGATGCATATGTCATAACATCAGATATTAATTCATCAGATGTTATAAATAAGTATGCTATGCAGAAAAAAGATATTATAAAAAATAATGTTTCTGAAGCGGAAGTTATGACAGAGATAAAGAATTATATGATATCAAGGTATAATATTAATATATATGATGTTTTACTTATGCTAAATGATTCTGATTCTGCGTTTTCATCTTTTGGAATATTCAGACTTGATAAAGCAGCAGATAATATTCAGGTAAGAGGAAAAGTGCATAGTGGAAAGTCGGTTAATGATATATATGATATAGGAAACAGCGAAGTTGTTTTCAATAAGGAATTTATAATATATACACAGAATTATAATTCGGTGTATGCAAAAGGTGTTATATGTGTATTATATGATAAAAAAAGCCTGATTGATATGATAGATTCACAGATTACTCATGATATGCCTATAAATATATATATCAATGATGAACCTGCATATTCATATGGTGATGTAAAAAAGCCAATAGAATATAACGTTTCATCTGTATTTAACACCGGAATAGATTACAAAATAGAGATAGACAGCTCATGTTTTAGATTTAACACAGATTACAGATTCTGGATTAGTGTTGTAGTAGCAGGAGTATTTTGTATAATTCTTATAATATCTTCACTTTATATGTCGAACAAATTTTATACACCATTAAGTAACATAAGCAGGATTATAGGTATTAACAGTGAAAATGATGTAAATGAAATAAAAACAAAAAGAAATAAAAAATCAGCAGATAAAGCGGCTGATTTGGGCTTATTAAGACATACGGAGACTGACAGTGGACTTGATAAAGAATATGACAATATAATTAATGGTATTAAGAATCTCATAGGTGAGAATAATGGCTATAAGGAACGTATGATATCAATAAAACCATATGCACAGCAGGGAATGCTGCATGGCATGCTTAACAACAGTACAGAGCCATCAAAGCTTAGTTGTATGCTTACAGATGATTATAAAGTACTTCAGAAGCAGTACTATGTAATAGCAGATGTCAATATGTCATATATAGGCTCACAGTCTGCTGATGTTTCATATTTTAGAAAAATGCATCATATTATAGAGCAGACAGCAGATAGTTACACAGATGATGAAACATATGTTGTATGGTATGATAAGGACGATTATAATGTCTTTCTTATAATTAACAGTGATGATGGCAATAATCTGGACAGCATATATTATGATATACATAATTCCATGAAAGAACGCATTGATAATGAAGAGTATGTATTTACAATCGGAGTGGATAAAGTAAGGGATGATATTGAACAGTTATCACTTGCATGCCATAATGCAGATAATGCACTTGCTAATATAATGACAGGTGGAAGAGATGCTGTGTATTATTATGATGATGATAAGAAGTATATGGCATGTGAATATTATTTTCCATCAGATACACAACAGAAGCTTATAAGATATGTAAGAGAAAACAGAAAAGAGGATATCGGGTATATTCTTGATGATATTATGAATGTTAATATGAAGAATAATTCTGATAATCTTAAAGTTATCAGTCTGATGATAGATGAACTGCATATAACCACAGCCAAAGTTCTTAAAAATATACAACAGGATAATGTAGTTGGATTTACTCTTGAAAAAATGGAATATCCTGCAACGCTTGAGGAAATCTTTACATATTATAAGGCAGTATATAATATGGCTTGTGAACAGTATATGGATATGTCAGCATCAAGAAAAGATACTAATGAGCTTAATAAAGAAATAATGAAAGAAATCGATGATAATTATATGAAAGCAGATATGTCACTGGCATACCTTACAGATAAGTTTGGCGTAAGCAATAAATATATCACCATGCTTTGTAAAAGCACAAAGGGAATGACATATATACAGTATATTCAGGAATTGAGGATAAAGAAGGCAACAGAGTATATAAAGGATGGACAACATTCGTTAGAGGAAATAGCAGCATTATGTGGGTATTCTAATATGCTTACATTCCGGAGAAATTTTAAAAGCGTAATGGGTGTTAATCCAAGTGAATACAATTAACAGAAAATGGAGAACTATATGAGCCGGATTGTAAAATACATATTGGTGGGTACAATGTTGATGGTTATATGCATGACAACAGCGTGTTCTAACAAAAATAAAGATAATACAGCGGGTGTGCATATATCAATACTTGCGAAGAATTCACAGTATACAGATGTGGATTATGAGAGTACAGAGGTTATCAGAAAGGTATCAGAGAACTCAGGATATGATATAGAATGGAAACTTAGACAGCCGGACAGCTATTATGATGTGGTAAGAGAACTTATACTAAATGGAGATACACTTGCGGATATTATACAGCTGCCGGATATGGATATGAATATGGAATATATTAATACTGGCAAATTCGTGTGTCTTGATGAATATCTTGATTATATGCCGAATTATAAAAAGTTTCTCCAGTCTAATCCGGATATAAAAGCATCACTGACAACTGATACAGGGCATATATATTATGTGCCACAGACAGTCCTTACATATAATTATGTACCATGTGTTATGTATAACCAGGAATGGCTGAAAAAAGCAGGTAAATCAGAGCCACAGACACTGGACGAGCTGGTTGAACTGCTTCGCATATATAAGTCAGAGGATATGAATGATAATGGCTATAGCACAGATGAAATACCATTAAGCATTATCCCTGATTTTATACCATATATGTTTGGACCTGCTTTCGGGCTGGATCTTTCAACAGGGTTTATAATTGATGATTACGGGAATGTCAGTTATTCATATAGTGATAGTGTCAATTATAGAAAATATCTTGAGTTCGTTAATGATTTATATGAGGAAGGTCTTATCAAGAAAGACTATGAAAAATGCACGAGGGATATTATAAAGGAAAGATGCAGCAGGAATACTACAGGTGTAATATTTGATTACAGCTGGCATATGTCAATGCTGTATAGTGCACAGTATAATGAATATAATGGTGATACTCCTGTATTTAAAGGAGGAGTTCCATTATCAGGTGAGCATCAGGGCTTTTACATAGGAAGAAATGCTGTAAGCGGCATATTTGGTGTTACTAAAACTGACAATGTTATAAGTGCTGTTAAAGTTCTTGATTATCTTATATCTGATTATAATGAAGACATGTACTGCTTTGGAATTGATGGAGTAAGTTATTATATGGATGACGAGGGAAATAAAGTGTTTATGGATGCTGCAAAGGACGATGCTTTCATTCAGAAGCTTGGTGTTAATCCTATATGTGTTCCGTCAAGACAGTCGGTAGCAGCTACAGATATGCTTCTTCCAGAATGGCATATAAGACTTGATAAGCAGCTGGCTAAGTATGTAAGAAAGCCACTTCCTTTTATGTATGTTTCATCATCGGATGTTGACAAGAACAATGGCTATATAAACTATATATCCAAATATGTTGTTGATGAGGGAAATGATTTTATAACAGGAAGGCAGTCTTTAAGCAGCTTTGATGCATACCTTAATACACTTGATAATATGGGAATCAAAGAAATAACCAGTATAAAACAAAAACAGTATAATCTTTATAAAAATAATATGTAAAAGCCGGTTCGTAAAATAATATGTAAAAGCTGGTTGACATATAACAGCAAGTAGGGTACGATTTAGTGTATTAAAGTTATAAATTATTCACGTGGTAGTGAAGTGAAATGGAGAATTGAAACATGAATACTTTTACTAGTAGTAAAACGATAAAACGTATGTTACTTGTGCTTTTAGTATGTTCACTTATAACTGGAACTCTGACAGCATGTGGAAGTAAGAAAAAGCAGTCTGGTATTACAACATTTACAGTAGGTTTTGATGCTGAATTTCCACCATACGGATATAAGGATGATAATGGTGAGTATGTAGGCTTTGACCTGTCACTTGCACAGGAAGTATGTAAGCGTAACGGATGGGAACTGGTAAAACAGCCAATAGACTGGGATTCAAAGGATATGGAGCTGTCTTCGGGAACCATTGATTGTATATGGAACGGTTTTACTATGAATGGCAGGGAGTCAGATTATACATGGACAACTCCATATATAGATAACTCTCAGGTAGTTATTGTTAAGTCAGGCTCTTCTATTAACAAGTTAGCAGATCTGTCAGGAAAGGTAGTTGTTGTACAGGCTGATTCATCTGCACTTGCAGCATTTACAGGAGAAGATGCAACAGAGGATAATCTTGCACTTGCTAAAAGCTTTGCATCGCTTCAGCAGGTTGGAGACTATAATGCAGCGTTTATGAATCTTGAATCAGGTTCAGTTGATGCTATATGTATGGATATGGGTGTTGCAAAGTATGAACTTGAAGCAAGAGGCAGCCAGTTCAGAATGCTATCAGAACAGGTATCAAAGGAACAGTATGGTATAGGTTTTAAGCCTGGTAATACAGAGTTAAGAGATACCGTCCAGGAGACATTGTATGATATGCTTGCTGATGGTACATTTGAGAATATAGCTAAAGACTGGGGACTGGAAGAAAGCATATGTTTAAGCACTGATAATAAAGTTAATGATATTACAGCTGATAAGAAAACATCAGGGGTTATGAGTGATTTTGCAGATGTTGTAGGCAAGCTTGCAAGTGGTATGCTTGCTACTCTTATGATATTTGTTCTTACACTTGTTTTTTCACTTCCTCTTGGTATGCTTCTTATGTTTATAAGAATATCAAAGGTTAAGCTTGTAAGATGGATTGCCAAGATATATATATCTATTATGAGAGGAACGCCACTTATGCTTCAGCTGCTTGTCGTATTCTTTGGTCCATATTATATATTTGGAATATCGTTATCATATAGTTATAGATTCTATGCAGTTATCATAGGCTTTGCTTTAAACTATGCAGCTTATTTTGCAGAAATATTCAGATCAGGTATAGAAGCTATACCAGTTGGACAGCATGAAGCAGCTTCTGTTTTAGGGTACACCAGAAGCCAGACATTTGTAAGAATAGTTCTGCCTCAGATGATGAGAATAGTCCTTCCATCTGTAACTAATGAGGTAATAACACTTGTAAAGGATACATCACTTGCTTTTGCACTTGCGTATACAGAAATGTTCACACTTGCAAAGCAGATTGCAGCAGCCAACGCAAGTATAATGCCACTTTTTGTAGCTGGTGTATTCTATTACATATTTAACTTTGTTGTTGCATGGATTATGGAAACTATAGAAAAGAAGATGCGCTATTATAAGTAGTAGAATGGAGAGCAGGGTGAATAATATGAATTTACTTGAAATGAAACATGTTAAGAAAAAGTTTGATAATCTTGAGGTGTTAAAGGATATATCTATAGAGGTAAAAGAAGGTGAAGTTGTAGCTATTATAGGTCCATCTGGATCTGGAAAGTCAACATTTTTAAGATGTGCAACTCTTCTTGAAACTATGGATGAAGGAACACTTGCCTACTGCAAAGAAAGTGCAACCTTAAACGAATCAGGTCCTACACGATATGTGGATAAGAAGAAGCTGCATGAGATTAAGAATGATTTTGGACTTGTTTTCCAGAATTTTAATCTGTTTCCACATTTCTCAGTTCTTAAGAATGTAATAGATGCACCAATTAATGTCAAGAAAAGGGATAAGGATGAAGTTATAGCAGAAGCACGAGAACTGCTTAGAAAGGTAGGTCTTGAAAACAAAGAAGATAACTATCCAGGCCAGCTATCAGGTGGACAGCAGCAAAGAGTTGCCATAGCCAGAGCACTTGCCATGAATCCTAAGATATTGTTCTTTGATGAACCGACATCTGCCCTTGATCCTGAGATAACTGCTGGTATTCTCAAGCTTTTAAGAGCTTTAGCAGATGAGAAGATGACTATGGTTATAGTTACACATGAGATTGCATTTGCAAGAAATGTAGCAGACAGGGTTATATTCATGGATGGCGGAGTTATAGTAGAAGAGGGAAGACCAGAGGATGTAATAGATAATCCAAAGAGTGAAAGAACAAGAAGCTTTTTACAGAAGATGGCATAATTTAATTTATATGTAAAATATATCGGATTGCTGTATTATGATTATGGCAATCCCTTTTTGCGGGTAAAAACAACTTTTTATACTTTTTACACTTTAAGTGTATGATTTATATTTTGACACGCACAGCATTATATGATGTCGGGGTCAAAAGCCCCCGACTTTGATACCTACGAATTGTTCCGTGCTACGCACTCCCACAATTCTCCCCAATATTCGCATATCGTGGGATTATCATCCCACTTTTATGCTCATATCGGGGCGGGTCCCAAAGTCTTTCACCCACCTATGAGCAAGCTCATGTGGGTTTAGACCTTTTGCCCCTGGTATCATTATATAATTTATGTTGAACAGGTTTTATAATGATGATATCATTTACATGAATCAGGATACGTGTAAAAATGTACATAGAAATGAGGACGAATATGACTTTAAATCAGTTAAAATATGCAATAGCTGTGTCGGAATCAGATTCTTTTAATGTCGCAGCAAGAAAGCTTTATATATCACAGCCAAGCCTGTCTACATCTATACATGCACTAGAGGAAGAAACGGGAATACAGATATTCAGACGTTCACAGAATGGTATAGCTGTAACACCAGATGGCAAGGAGTTCCTTGGATATGCAAGACAGGTTATGGAACAGTTCGAGCTTCTGGATGCCAGATATATATCTAAGTCAGATGTAAAGAAAAAGTTCAGCGTGTCTATGCAGCATTATACATTTGCAGTTAATGCATTTGTTGAGATGGTAAAGCAGTATGGCATGGATGAATATGAATTCGCAGTGCATGAAACAAAGACACATGAAGTAGTAGAAGATGTGAAAAATGGTAAAAGTGAGATAGGCATATTGTATCTTAATGATTTTAACAGGAAAGTGCTTGAAAAAATATTTATGGAAAGTATGCTTGAGTTTCATCCATTATTAGAGTGTAATGTTTATGTGTATATGAGTAAGCTTCATCCTCTTGCACATAAGGATAAGATTGCACTTGAAGAGTTAAAGGATTATCCTTGCCTTTCGTTTGACCAAGGAGAGTACAATTCTTTTTATTATGCGGAGGAAGTTCTTAGTACATATGAATATAAGCAGCTCATAAAAGCCAATGACAGAGCAACTATGCTTAATCTTATGGTAGGACTTAACGGTTATACATTATGCTCAGGAATCATATGTGAAGAACTGAATGGAGATAACTACTGTGCGGTAAAGCTGGACTCAGACGAAAGAATGGAGATAGGTTACATATCACGAAAAGGTGCAGTTGTCAGTGCAATAGGGCAGAAGTATCTTGAAGAAATATCGAAATCAAGGGCTTTGTAATAACACACATGTTGACAAAAAGAAAAGATATTTTTATAATAAAAATATTGTGTACAGAGTATTCAGATTAGAATTTATTGAGTTATCTTATTATAATATAAGAGGCAGAATGTGAAAAAGTTGTTCGTGTTTGTATGATAAGACTTTTTATAGATATAGAACAGAAAGAGAGTTATATTGCAGTATGAAAAAGGTTGCAGAACAGGATATATATACAGGCTTTACCGATATACATAACCACATACTTTTCGGAGTAGATGATGGTTCACCAGATATAGAAACAAGTCTTAAGATGTTAAGAATGGCATATGAGGATGGAACAAGAGATATGGTGCTTACACCACATTTTCATCCTAAGAGAGGTATGGCACATTATAGCAAGATAGTTGAAAATTATGAGATATTAGCAGATCTTGCAGAAAAGGAACTGCCAGATATGGGGGTATATCTTGGAAGAGAGATATATTACAGATCAGAAGTACTTGATGATTTAGATAAGCTTCAGGAAAAGGCAATGTGCGGCTCTGATACAGTTCTTATAGAGTTTTCTCCTAATGTGGAAGAGGAAAAGGTAAGAAGTGCTGTACTTGATGTTATAATGACAGGGTATCATCCGATAGTTGCACATGTTGAGAGGTATGTATGTACAGTAAAAAACTGGGATTATATATATGAATTAAAGCAGCTTGGTGCTGATATACAGGTAAATGCATCATCAGTTACAGGAGATAATGGGTGGAGTGTTCAAAGATGTGTTAAAGCACTTTTAAAGGATCATGTTGTAGACTATATTGCCTCAGATGCACATGATACGACATCAAGAACACCACAGCTGTCAAAGTGTTATAAGTATATTGTAAAAAAATATGGTGTTGAATATGCTGATAGGATTATGAAGGCAGATGTGGTTGAGAAATTCGGGTGATTATAGTTATGTAATTAATGTTGTGTGATTACAGATTTGTGGTTACGTGTTTGAAGAAATAGGCTAGATTGTTACATTTAACAGTCATGTCATTATAAGATAACTTGACATAGTAGTATGGAAATCTTGTTTATAAGACAGGATTTCTATACTACTTTTTATTTTTTAAATTTAATGTACAATTGAAATTCAGATTTTTGCATGTATATGATGAAGGTTACATTGTATAAAATGAGTATTTGTATTTTTGTGGATATTATATAACATGTCTTACTTAAACAGTGGCATGTTTTTGTAAGGAACAATGTATACATTTATAATGAATCTTGAAAAAGTTGAAGAAAATTTATAATAAAATTTCAAATAATAGTTGACAGATTACATAACAGAGAATATAATTCAATCATAAACACATTAAACATATAGGTTAATGGGAAAACAAAAAGACAACACATTATAGGAGGATTAATAATATGAGTAAATATGTAGAAAGTGCAGCAGAATTAATAGGAAAGACACCATTACTTAAGTTGAATGGATATACTAAGAAGGCAGGAGTTACTAACGCTAATATTTTTGCTAAGCTTGAGTATCTTAATCCAGCTGGCTCAGTTAAAGATAGAATTGCATTAGCTATGATTAATGATGCAGAAAAGAAAGGCCTTTTAAAACCTGGAGCTACAATTATTGAGCCAACAAGTGGTAATACTGGCATCGGTATTGCATCAGTGGCAGCAGCTAAGGGATACAGAGCTATTCTTACTCTTCCAGATACAATGTCAGTTGAAAGAAGAAATCTTTTAAAGGCTTATGGTGCTGAACTTGTACTTACAGAAGGCACTAAGGGCATGAAGGGTGCTATAGCAAAGGCTGAGGAGCTTAATAAAGAAATTGAAGGTTCAATCATATTAGGTCAGTTTGATAATCCAGCTAATCCAGCAGCACACAAGGCAACAACTGGTCCTGAAATCTGGGAGCAGCTTGGTGGTAAGGTTGATATATTTGTTGCAGGTGTAGGTACAGGTGGAACTATTACAGGTATTGGAGAATATCTTAAGTCACAGAATCCAGATGTTAAGATAGTAGCAGTAGAGCCAGCTACAAGCCCAGTCCTTTCTAAGGGAACAGCAGGTGCTCATAAGATTCAGGGTATTGGTGCAGGATTCGTACCAAAGGTTCTTGATACAGAGGTTTATGACGAAATACTTCCTATTGAGAATGATGATGCTTTTGAAGAAGGAAGAGCATTCGCAGTAAGTGAAGGTATTCTTGTAGGTATCTCATCAGGTGCAGCTTTAAAGGCAGCAACAATACTTGCTAACAGACCAGAAAACAAGGGAAAGAATATAGTAGCACTTCTTCCAGATTCAGGAGACAGATACTTATCAACAGCTTTATTTGCTAATTAAGTTGTTGTTTAACGAATTCTTAACGTACGTACGACAGCATATATGAGAAAAGCAGGTGTGCATACATCAAC
>ULUI01092575.1_pt1 | contig 31133 bp, 20 predicted proteins | sample 1958371 | NCBI WGS metagenome assembly ULUI01 (sample SAMEA4835756, study PRJEB28245) | human gut metagenome | biome: gut microbiome; material: fecal sample | place: Denmark | collected 2008
ACAATTCCGCCCTGTTTCCAGTCACCTTGATTTAATTGAATATCGGTAAGTAAATCACACCACAACCAGACAAATATAAGATACAGGCAGACCTGCATACTATGTGAAATGCACTTGAAGTTCAATCGTGCTGAATCTTAGACTTTTCTTTCGCTTTCAGCTAGCTTCGTACATGGATGTACGAAGCAATGAAGCCGCGCCATGGACGGCGCGTCCGAATGGTAGCGTCACCTATCATTACCTATATGAAAAGTCTTAGAGTCAGCCGATTGAAGCTTCTGGCATTGAACATAGTGTGCAGAACTGCCTGTAGCTTATATTTGTCGTCCGTTCGTCACCAACTAATATTCAATTAAACAAACATACTACTTCTCATTCACAACCGCGTTATCCATAACTATATTCTGTGCTTTCTTTACAAGCATTGCCTTTACTATTGTATTCTTGTCAAACTTATCTGTGAATGTTGTTACCTGTGAATAACCACTGTCCTTTGCAAACTGTTCAAGGTCATCTTTATATTCATATTCTGTTATATCAAGTCCTTCTTTTTCTGCTATTGCCTGATATATAAGCTGCTGGCCTGCTGATGCCTTTACGAATTCATCAAATGTTTTACCATAAAGATTCTGGCAGTATTCATCATTAGTCTTTCCCTGAAGAGTACTATAAAAACTGATTGATTCTTCAAGCTTTGATGTCTGCTGTGCAAGGAATTCTTCAGGGTATCCTGTTACCTTACATACATCAAGAAGCTGTGTAAGAATAGCCTCATTCTTTGCTTCACTCACCTTTATATCTATAGTTGATTTAACATCGTTCTTAACATATTCCTTATATGAATCTACTGATTCAAGACCAAAGTTCTCTTTTACAAACGAATCTGTGAGCATAGGAACATTTGGCTGCTGTACGTAGCTCATGGAAAGTTCAAACACTACTCTCTTACCTGCATAATCAGTATACTTAGAGTTATCTGGCATAGTTACTGTTATAACCTTTGTCTGACCTGCTACCATACCATATAATTCATCTGCAAGACTCGTTCCTGCAACTGGAAAAGCTTCCTTTCCAAGAACCATACTATAATCAGAACCTGTGAAATCATCTATTGCAAGTCCGCCTGATGTTCCTGAGTAACTGAATGTTACTTTATCTGACTTCTGTGCCCCACGGTTAACATCTGTATATGTAGTTACATCATCCATCTGCTCAGATATCTTGTCATCTATAACCTTGTTAGTTATGGATGTGACATCAACATCTGCTACTATTCCCTTGTAGTTTCCAAGTTCAACATAATCTGTAGGACTATATCCATAATCAACCTTTATTTTACTATTACATGCTGTAGTCATAAGCATAGAAACAACCATAGCTGCTGCTACTGCATATTTAACGCACTTTCCTTTTAATACTTTTCTCATAACCTGTCTCCATAAATATATATTATGCCGGATTGCCGACTTATAAACTATACCATAATACAGCCTCTAAAGCCAGTATTACATAAATGTTTCACAATATTATCACAAAAGCCGCCATACAGGATATGAAGAGTTATCTCATCCTATATAGCGGCTTAAATGCTACTAATCAGAAGATATCCAGAATCTGACAGATATAAATCTGATATATAACATTATATTTATCTTTACACTAATTAATCTAATGATTAAGCAAGCTTAGACTTAGCTACTTCTGCTAACTTAGCAAATCCTTCTGCATCATTAACAGCCATCTCAGCTAATACCTTTCTGTTAAGGTCGATGTTAGCTAACTTTAAACCATACATGAACTTGCTGTATGAAAGACCGTTCATTCTTGCAGCAGCATTGATTCTTGCGATCCATAACTGTCTGAACTGTCTCTTCTTCTGCTTTCTACCCTTGTAGCTCTCTGTAAGAGCTCTCATTACAGACTGCTTAGCAACTCTGTACTGCTTAGATCTAGCTCCTCTATAACCCTTAGCGAGCTTTAATACTCTATTATGCTTCTTCTTTGCGTTCATACCGCCTTTAATTCTTGCCATTTCTTAATTTCCTCCTAAAATAATCAATCACAGACACCCATATCTTATAAATATGGCATAATCTTCTTCATTGTCTTTACATTAGTTGCATCTGTCATAGCTGCATGTCTAAGATTTCTCTTTCTCTTAGTAGTCTTCTTTGTAAGAATATGGCTCTTGTAAGCTTTCATTCTCTTTAATTTACCTGTTCCAGTTACTTTAAAACGCTTTGCAGCTGCTCTTTTTGTCTTTACCTTTGGCATAATAATCCTCCTAATTTAATTCTCATATGGAATAATATTTTAACGTTTTTCAGTTAAAAACATAGTCATGCTCCTGCCTTCTAACTTTGGAGCCTTATCTACTACTGCTATATCACTTAACTTCTCTGCAAAATCTTCAAGTATATGCTTGCTTGAATCAACATGAGCCATCTCACGTCCTCTGAATCTGAGTGATACTTTAACCTTATCGCCTTTCTCTATGAACTTCCTTGCTGCGTTACACTTAGTGTTAAGGTCATTCACATCTATGTTAGGTGATAAACGAACTTCTTTGACTTCTATTGTTCTCTGTTTTTTCTTAGCTTCCTTTTCTTTTCTGACAAGCTCATACTTATACTTGCCATAATCCACAAGCTTACATACAGGTGGCTTTGCGGATGGAGCTATCTTTACAAGATCAACCTCTGCCTCTCTTGCTAACTTCATAGCATCCTTAGGAGACATAACTCCAAGCTGCTGTCCTTCTTGTCCAATAACACGAACTTCCTTATCGCGGATCTGCTCGTTAATCATTAATTCGCTAATAGTAGTGCACCTCCAAAATCAAAAAAAGTGGATAGTCAGACTATCCACTTTTTAATCATAATGCATCTTAATTGCTGTTTATCATGCATATTCTTAAAAATATAAACCCGAGTCGCCTTCATGCGCTAAGGTGAGAGTGGATACTCTGCTTCGTTTAACAACTATTAGAGTTTAACACTAATAGTTATAGCTGTCAACTATATTTTTAAACATTTCAAACAAACATTTCAAATATTTCAAATTTCTGCAATACAAAAATGATACATTGTTTTATTTTTTATCTTACAACTGACTTTCTTCTTAATACTACGAATGCAAGACCTGCACATGATATAACTGCGAATAATACATAGAGTGCTATATTATACACATCACCTGTATTTATTGTGTTATCTGATGCCTGTCCGTTTCCTGTTGCTGCTACATCTTCATAGCATATAGCGTATGTAGAGAATTTATCTGTTGTAAATGTAATAACTCCGTTTTCGCAGCTTGTTTCAAGTGCCTCTGCTACACCATCATGAATTCTTACAACTGTATATTTTCTTTCTACAGATGAATCTGTATTCTTAAGACTTTCAGGAATATCAAGCTTAACAACAACTCCAGCAGCTGTTTCAGTTACTGATACTTCTTTGAGACTTCCAACTTTCTTTAATAATGTAAGATCAAGATATGCTCCAACTACACCATTGTTAAGAACTTCCTTAACTTTATCCTCCACAAGCTTCTTATCGCTTTCTGATACTGTAGCTGTTATATCTTTGACCTCCATAGATACCGAAACTGTACTTCCGCTTTCTATTTCTTTCTTTTCCTCTTCTGTGAATGTGATTCCGCTCACTGGTACTTCGGCCTTTATATTGATGCCATCATCAGCCTTAATTACCGCATTTACCTTATCTGAATCTGATGTGCTTGGTGTATCACTTGGTGTGCTTGGTGTGTCGCTTGGTGTGTTATCTCCTGGCTTATTATCATCTGGTGTGTCACTTGGTGTGCTATCTCCCGGCTTATTATCATCTGGTGTGTCACTTGGTGTGCTATCTCCTGGCTTGCTATCATCTGGTGTGTCGCTTGGTGTGCTATCTCCTGGCTTGTTATCATCTGGTGTATCACCTGGCTTAACATCAGAACCAGTTATTACCTTACCATCTACAACAAGTTTTATATCTGAGAATGTTACATCTGCCTGTCTTGCCACAAATAAACCTACATATACATAATCTGCATCTATTGATGTAAGCTTGAAATCAAAACCACCTGATATAGCAGCATTATCGCCAAATGTACATGCGTATCCATCACTGTTGCTCTCAATCTTAAGTGCATATGTCTTACCAGCCTCTACTGGATTCTCTAATGTACCACCATAGCCTAATGCGCCATCTTTTCTCTTAAAGCAGTTAGCTGTTCCCTGCTGGATACTTCCTGCTGCAACATAATCTCCAAGAGCTGACTTATCATTAACATCAATATACATAGCATCTCTTGCCATAAGACCAAATGCCACCTGATTGTGTTTATTAATGCTGTTTACTGTTGCATTAGCTGTTATTACAAAGTTACTACCTGCAGGTACTTTATAATAATACATTGCAATTCCATCTGTTGTTGATGATATCTTTCCCTTACCATTAACAGCAATGTGAATGCTTCCATCTTCATTGCCCTCAAGTATGAACTTATCTTTAATAAGATTTGGGTCTCCGCCTATATCTCCAAATATTGAACCCTTGAAAACTCCCGCATCTTTCCATAATTCACTCTGCTTAAGTTCTCCTGAATATTCAGCTTCCTTATAATCTGGATTAGACTTAAGTACATCAGCCTTAACAGGTGCTTCCTTGGCTGTTATATGTTCTGATATTCCAGCCACTCCAAGTTCCTTAATTGTCTTAGTTACAAGATAAGCATTATATGTTCCACCATAAATGTTTGTATGTGTATTATCAACGCTTGTAGCCTTAGATGATGTCCATGCATGAAGGTTGACTGTCTCATCTGGTCCTAATGTATCATATAACTCTTTTGTCATCTTAGTCATATCAACAACTGGTATGTTAAGTTCCTTACCAAGATTCCTTATAGACTGGGCATAATCTCCACCCTTGAAATCACCACTATCCTTTGTGATATGAAGATTACTGTCAGACCATTCTGTTGTAGCAGTTCTTCTTACTATAGGTGTACAGAGGATAACTGTTGTACCAGCTGCCTGCGCAGGCTTAATATAATTTTCATATAATGAGTTAGCAAATGAGCCAGCTGTCTTATAATCACCATTAGGATCTGTATATCTGTCTGCTTCTGCCTTTTCATCATTATGTCCGAAGCCTATAAGAAGATAATCACCCTGCTTCATACCAGATGTAAGTTCATTATACTCCTTATCATTAACATAGCTCTTAGAACTTCTTCCTGATAAAGCTATATTCTTTACTTCATATGTTCCATCAAGATACTTATCAATCTGTGTACCCCATCCGTATCTTGGATAATAATAATTATCAGCAAAAGAACTTACTGTAGAATCACCTATTATCCATACTGTAGGCTTGCTGCTGTCTTTATTAACCGCATCATCAGCCATAGCCATAACGCTCCAACCTATGCTCATAACAAGCAAAAGCAAAGCGCTAAGCAGACAACTTATACGTTTTCTGTTTCTTTTCTTCATCATAAATAACCTTCCCTTTCTTTTCTGGACAATCCGTCCCTTTTTATGGAATTATAAAGTATGAACCAGTGTCAAGGTCAATATCTTTTTACACATTTAATAATGCATTGTACATAAATCCATACATTATTATATTTCAAAAAATATTCAGGCAAATAATATTCAAGCAAATAATATTCGAACGAATAATATTCAAGCATTCAAAAACCAGACACACAACAACCTAAGTCATTGTGTATCTGGCTTTATTCAATGCCAATCAATACTAATCAATTCTAATCATTACTAAAACTAGTATGTATAACTATTATATTATTTATTAATCAGCCTTTTCTTTTTTCTATCTTCATACACAAGAAGTACTATTCCAACTAATGCCATTGTAAATGCCACACTATATCCCATCACGTGATATACATCTGCTGTTTTTACATCATCTTTAGAAGCATCTGGATTTTTATCGTCAGATGATATAGCATTGTCATCTTTATTACTGTCACTACCTGACGTAGCTCCATCATCTTTCTTATCGCTGCCACCCTGTTCTGGAGCTGGTGTTGGGTTTGGCGCTGGTGTTGGATCCGGTGCTGGCGTTGGGTCTGGCGCTGGTGTTGGATCTGGTGCCGGCGTTGGATTCTCGCTCTTATTAAGTTCTTCACTCTTAGCACTTATTGCACTTAAAAGGCTCTGGCCTTTTGTTGTCCAGTACACTGCATCTTCTGTGAATCTGCCATTTGCATCTGCTGCTTTCGCAGTAAGCACTCCATTCTTATCAACAACAAACACCTGCTGTCCATCCGGATTAACACCTGCTACTCTGGATGGTGATTTAACAGCCTTTGAGAGTGATATATTCATATTCTGGATCTGCTGTGCAAAGAGTTCTGCTGTTATGAATCCACCAAGCTTATTGCTATGTGTACTGTCTCCTGCTGACATAACCTGTGTACCATTAACAGACTTGCCATTAGCTGCCTTTTCATCTGCTTTGTATGCTTCCTCATACATATTCTTTGTTATCTCAAAACCATCAATAAGTAATACATCCTGTTCCTTTGCAAGCTGTTTAACTGCTTCAACATATGCATTATTTTCAGTTACAAGTGTTCCTGTTTCTTTATCTGTTGAATCATGATGTGGTTTGATAGTACCCTCACTAGTATAATAAAGTCTTGATACTGGTGTTATAAGAACCGGTATTGCCCCTACTTCCTTTGCCGCATCAATATATTGTTTAAGATACCATTTATAAGTACCACCACAATCATATGAATAGAATGTATCTCCATACTTTGAAGTAAGTGATGATGGTGTTGCCACTTTAGTTCCTGCTGTTACAGGATATATTCCGTCAGCATCTGGCTGTCCAAGTGGTACATATCTATCTTCAATGTATCCTTTTCCATTGGCACAGTCATTGTGTCCAAACTGTATAAACAGATAATCGCCTGCTTTGATATTGGCTTTTATCTTATCTAATGAGCCCTCATTGATAAAGTTTCGGCTGCTTCGTCCTCCATTGGCATAGTTCTGCACCTTAACCTTTGAAGAATCAAAGAACGCCTGTAAATATTCGCCCCATGAGCCTTCAGCCTGAGCCTTACCGCTCATATACATACCTGATGCTGAATAATCCTTAACAGTTGAATCACCTGCTAAAAATACATTTACTCCATCACCAAGTTCTATATCTGTTGAACCTGTAGGATCTTCATATCCATCTCTTACATATGCCTCTGCCTTATATTTTACTGCTCCTGACTTAACACCACTTAAGTTCTCAGGTACAACTTCAACTTCAATATGCTTTCCAATAGCATCCTTAGAAATCTTATATGTATTATCAGCATTGGCAGTTGACGATTTTACAAGTATTCTGCTGCCATCCTCATTAACAATATACCAGCGGATCACTGATGCATCATTTTTATCATTCTTCTCTCCAAGAGAGTATATAACAGTAAGAGTATGTCCTGGATATGGTGCATTGATATCTCCATTATCCACAAGATATGGTTTCTTTACAAATGCTACTGTACCATCATCAGCCACATAAGCATTAGGTGTCCAGCCTGAAAGATAATCATTTACAACATCTTTCTTTGCAACACTTTCATCTGTTGTAACTCCTGTTACTCTCTTAGAAACATCTACTGCTGTTCCATCTGTATAAACCGAATTATATTCTGTATAACCAGCCTTCTCCGGCTTATTGCCAGACATTTCAAACCAGCCTTCATCTTTAATGTAACTACCATTTATCTTAGTATTAAGGAAGGTTACTTTTGCATCCTGACCCCAAGGTCTTCCAAGATATCCTGCACTTACCTCAAGTTTATCACTGCCTGTTATTGTACAGTTTCTAAATACATAGCCAATCTTAGTTGCTGCAGCAGAGGCTGGCTTATGTGCTGTAATATAACCACCTGCAGAGCCAGCACTGTAACCTGCAAATCTAAGTTCACATCCATCAAACACTGCGTTTCCATCACCAAATATGTAATCTGTATTACCCTCTATACGGCAGTTTTTAAAGTACATATTAGTTGCTGAATTACCAGTATATAATGTATCCTGGCTTCCAAGAAATTCACAGTCTGTGAATTCAACCTTATCAGCTTCTATAGCCATGGCTGTTGATCTTTCTGTTGCTGCCTTTGATGTAACATCTGTTGCATAGTTTCTGTCTGGATTCTTATTTTCTGTAGGTGTCACACCATCTTCTATTTCTTCATCTGTTAAATAACGGTTAAACGAAGCTTCAAATGTGATTCCATCAGCACTAAATCCTGTTGCTGTATTTTTAAGCAGTACTGAACAGCCCCATTTTGCTGCAGCTGCCTTCTCGTACTTATCATATGCATTTTCAGCATTATAATAGCCTTTAGAATCTATGCTGTAATACTTATATCCTATTCCATAATACCATGTAAGAAGCACTTCTTTGCCTGATGACTTTTCATCATTAACAAGTCTTACATATGGAGTTGATATAATAACCTGTTCTCTATATGTACCAGGAGCAATATGAATAGTAACTCCATTATTCTCATCAGGAGCAGGTGTCATTAATGATACTGCTGATACTGCTTCTTTTACTGTATTATAGTTTGCATTTCCTTTTTCTTTATATCCGACATATATATCAGATACTCTTTCAATCTGTTCCTTATCTTTGGTTGACACCATTAAGATGTCTTTAGTTACATCCGCATCATTGACTACTATATGTGTTGTTGTTCTATATCCATCAACTGCTGCTTCAACTTCATATGAACCATTTCTTAAAGAAACTTCATATCCATCTGATGTAACCTTTCCTGTATACACATACTTGTCATCAACATTGATAAACTTAATATCTGTAACTGCTTCTTTAGCATCAATATCTGTAAATCTACCTGTTACCTTATATAACTTCTTAGCAGAAACGCTTATATCTTTAGAGTAATCTGTCTGGCCTGTAACCTCTTTGCCATCAGCTACTTCATAATCATTAACTCCACTAAGCTCAACTGTATACTTAACATCAGGCTCAAGTGTTGCTTTGAAAGCTTTGTTATCATCAAGCTTAAGAACCACATCATCTGCTAATGAAGATGGGTCAGCTACGAGCTTAACTGATAATCCCGATGTATCATAATCTGCTGCAAAGCCTGTAACCTTTCCTGTATATGTATATACTTTCTTTTCTTCTACCTTTAATGTAACTCCTGTCTTGCCTGTCAGAGCTTCATCTACAGTTGTTGTAACATTCTTTGTATCAACGGAAAATCCATATCCTGCTACTCCGGATAAAACTGCTGTATAATCACAACCTGCTGCAAGTGTAGCTGTAAATGTATTGCCTTTTACATCTGCATCATATGTGATATCGTTAACATCATCCTTAAATAAAACCTTCAGACCGCTTACCTGTACGCCTTCTATTATTCCACTGACTTTTACTCCTGGAATTCTTACCACCCTGTTATATATAGGTTTTCCTGCTGCTGCATCTGTATACACCTTATATGAACCACTATACTTAGCTACGAATTCATACTTAGCCCCCTTGTTAGTAAAGCTTGCTTTTTCTACCTGTTCATTATCTTCACCAAGATACTTAAAAAGAAGTGTTCCATTAGCAGCATTGCTTGATGCCATGTATACAACTATCTTATCTCCGGCTTCTACATTGTTAATAGCAATGTATCTTCTTCCTTCTCCTCCTGTACCATTACAGTAGTACATACCGGATGCTGTATATCCATCATCATATGCTGTTGTTGCTAACGCATTGCTTCCATAGTTTTTGCCTGATGCCGAGAACAATCTGTCATTGGCATTATGATTGATTGTAAGATCACCAAACGTTGTTTCTCCGGCAACGAATTTACCATCCTTTGAAACATTGTCACAATTCTCCCAGTCAGCAGCAGTAATATGATTATTATACTTATCTGTATCTGCTTCCTGTACTGTGCCCATGTCCCATACGTCAATCTTTCTTGTTGACGCTTTTGATTCTGCTGCAAATGCAGTTACGTCTATGCTTGTAACAAGCATAAGTACTGCACACAAAAGACTGCTAAGACGTCTTTTAGTTGTTTTGCGCATATTGACCTCCCTTTCTGCCTTTAAAGACATTATAACATTATATATCTGCATGGATACTGTCAGGGTCTGTTTATAAAACCTTTTTGATATCCATAATACAAACTATAAAGTATGAACCAATGTCAAGGTCAATATCTTTTACATACTTAACAAAGAATTGTTTTTATATGCGAACATAATATCTCATAATTCACTCTTTGTCTCCCCGTACAGGAACACTCATAAGGATATACATCACATGATCATCACTATCATCATCCTTAACCTTTGTTATAACTATACCTGTTATATCACCATCAAGGACAAGATTATGCTCTTTCATATACGCAAGGTGACGCCCTATCATAATCTCCTTAATCTCATCCTGTGAGTGATCATATATATTGCTTAACTTTGCCGGCACCTTTGATATACCCATAACTGACGGCTTAGGAATATACTTCTGTGCATATTGGTTAATATGAAGATGATACTTTTCAAGATGCTCTTCCTTAATCGAATAACCACAGCTTACAGTAAAACGTCCTGCTTTCATCTCACTCTCAGGAATTATGTATATATGCTGTATTTCTGGTGAATTGTATAAAAACTCGCTTAGCTGCTCCAGTCTTTCTGGCTCCTGAAGCAGCTTTCCGCCATTCTTATATAAGACATAATACATAGGAAGACTTTGTTTTTCATATATATCTGTATTAGATGCCGCCTTATTCATAAGCAAACAGTCATCCTTAAGTCTGTGTCTTAAATACGTCATATAGGCTATCTGCTTATCCAACTGCTGCATGCGTTCCTGACATGCCTCTATAGTTTCATCAAGCGTATAATTCTGCATTTTACTTATCTGCTCATGCGTAAAACCATACTTTATATGCATTTTAGCATTGAGCACACCAAACACTCCATCATCATCGTAATACCTGTATCCGCTGTTCTCATCCCTTACAGCAGATATATAACCCATATCCTCATATCTTCTCACCGTATTTGTAGATACGCCAAGAAGCTTTGCAAGATCACTTATCTTATACCTCATATATCTTTCGCCTCTTTCATTTGTACACATTACTTTATATCATCATAATATCAGTACTATAATACTATTTCAATACTGTTTAAAGACAACATTTCCATAAGCCAGACTACATCATGCCCGCTTACATAAGCTCAGCTATGCCTGACAGTCTCACATATCTGTCTGATATACGGTACCATGTCGGAAAATCAACGACTCCTGTCTGTGGCATATTGTTAATCCTCTGAAACTGTCTTACCGCTTCTGCTGTCTGCTCTCCATATATTCCATCAACTGACAATGGGGGTATAGCCTTGTAATAATCTCCTATGAGATTCAGCTGCTCCTGAAGCTGTCTTACTTTCTGACCCGATGACCCTATATCAAGATTGGCACCAGGCCATGATGAAGGAATACCCTGTATCTGCTCTGCTGTATTTATATACATATCATCGCCATAATAATATCTTAATATATCGATTGATGAATATCCCTGGTCACCAAGATACTTACTTCCCCACTGTGTCATCCAGTTCGGACAGCTTGATTTTTTTCCATCACAGTACTGTGTAAGTATTGGCTGCTTAACATTCGGACGTGAAAGATAATTATCAAATATTTCATCTACTACATTTGATATACTCTCAAATATATTTCTGCCATTCACCCATTTATGATCAAATGCTGTTGAAGATGTTATAGTAAAATTATAACTCTGGTTTCTATACCATTCTGTATACACCCTGTTCAATGTAAATGACATGATTGCAAGTATATTAGCCTCTAACGTCTGCCTTGGCCATGTTGAATATATCTCGCTGCTTGCAACATTTTTAATATAATCCTTATACCTGACATAATAATCAAGCGCCGTTGAATCAGTAGGAACACCATCATGCACAACTATAGTTTCAGGAATAACAACACGGCTTAGTACTATCTCACCAGACTGGTTAAGTGGCTTTATCTCACTCTCTGGTATCTTGGCTGGATAGTTTCCATACAGGGTATTAACCGGAATAACTATATTATCTTCCGCAACTGCATACTCATTTTCATTAAGATATACATCCTGTATACTCGTTTCCCCTGAAAAGACATCTATTCCGGATATGTTAGTCTCCTCATATCCGTTGGCACTGACATCAATCGTATATTCTGCAAATGGCTGTTTTTCCCCTGGCTCCATGCTGTACTCTATCGGTGGTGCTAAAAGTTCATCAAGATTAACCGCCCCCTCTGAATCCGTTACAAGTTCATTTATTATCGAATCCGGATTACCTGTGTATGACAGAGTGATTCTTGCATTTGCAAGCGGTGCTCCCTGCTGTTTATCATATACATTTATGTGCATCTTCCCTTTATCTATCATATCCTGTGGTGTTTCCATAGTATGAACATACACCATTATACCCCCATTCTGTATACACCTATATACAAAAATCAATATTTTTTCATTATTATATGTATCTTTATATATTTTTATGAATAAAATAAAATGATAATTCCCTTAGGAGCGGATATGTCAAAATATAAAGTAGCTCTTGATGCAGGCCATGGTGGCAGCGATCCTGGTGCTGTTTATAATGGCAGACAGGAAAAAGATGATACCCTCGACCTTACTCTGGCCGTCGGCGATATTCTTAAAAAAAATGGAATTGATGTTTTCTATACAAGAACTAACGACGAATATGAGACACCTTTTAAAAAGGCAACTGATGCTAACAACTCAGGCGCTGATCTTTTCGTGTCAATACATCGAAACTCTTCTGAAAAGCCAAACCAGTATTCTGGTGTTGAAACTCTTGTATACAATGATTCAGGACTTAAGTCAGAGGTTGCAAGAAACATAAACAACCAGCTTGAGAATGTTGGATTTAAGAATCTGGGAGTTGATACCCGGAAAAATCTTGTGGTACTTAAGAGAACTAAAATGCCAGCTGTCCTTGTTGAAGCAGGCTTTATAAATAATGAAAAAGATAACTATATATTTGACCAGGAATTCGATAAGGTTGCAAATGCTATAGCTGATGGAATATTAGAAAGCCTCCCTATTGGTTCACGCAACTCTAATACTCACCATTCAAACAGCAGCTACAACAAAGCTAACAACTCCAATAATACCAGCAGTTCCAATAATACCAATAGTTCCAACAATACCAACAGCTCCAACAATACCAACAGCTCCAACAATACCAATAATTCCAGCAACGCCAGCAATATCAACAGTTCCAGCAATGCCAGCAATTTAGGAGCTTCTAGTACTTTCTATGATTCTAGTAGTTTCGGAAATTCCGACCATTCCGGTAATTTCGGCAACTCCGGCAATTCTTATAATTCCGACAGTTCCTATAATTCCGGTAATTTCATCGGCACAAGCAGTTCTATTAATAGTGATAATGCCTCTTATAGATATGATATAACTCCAAAAGCAGAGACAGAAAGTATTACAGAAGGTATTAACAACTCTGATAATTATACTGCTGACACCGGATATAATCTCTGCAATGATAACTCATGCAACAGCCTACACAATAACTCCTGCAGCAACACCTGCAATAATTCATATATACATCAGCCTCTCTACCGGGTTCAGACTGGTGCATACCACAATAAAGATAATGCAGACCGCTTATTAAACTCTCTACTTATAGATGGCTTCCCAGCCTTTATAATATATGAAGATGGTTACTACAAGGTACAGGTAGGTGCATTTGCCGAACTATCCAATGCAATCAAAATGGAACGACGGCTAAGAAGATTTCATTATAGTACCTATATCGTTGTTTAGGTAAATTAATTACTATGTTGATAAACAGACGTTATAAAACTTTAGTGGTATTATATTAAGTAATGCTTTAGTTATCAGAAAGCTGATTGGGTATTTCTAATCACAATCAGCTTTCAAAATATGACTCTGATTGCCTTTTTCTCATATAGGGTCACAATCCCAATATATAACTCAATTTTTCTACTGAACACTTCAACTAATCTTTCGATTAATCACTTCTACCAATTACACTTCAACTAATCTCTTCGACCAATTATTTCAACAAATCTCTCCAACAAAAGCTAACAAGCACAAGGGGGATTGAGTGTAAAAGCACTCAATCCCCCTGCATTCCCCATCTGTGGTTCCCCGTTGTTTTGGTAAGATTTTTTATTATTATATTTCCTAGTTATGCATCCTATACAATGCCCTCCTGATAACAACCCCGGTGGCATACCAAGAACGTCCTAGAAACGCCCTCATAACATATTAATAGCTTCCTTATAACATACTAGGAATATCTTGATAACATACTAATATCTTCCTTATAGCAGCCTAAGAACATCCCTATATCCTTCTTATAGGACCCTCTACTCATCCTTATAGATTGTTGCACCATGCCATTCTATTGAATCAATATCCTCAACGGCAACTACCTTCTTTAATCCATAGGTGATATCATACAGCTTTGTCTTTGCATTTCCTGATAAATCAGATAACTTAGTATCTGCCTCTACAACTGTGCCATTCTTAAGTGTTACTGTTAGAGCATTTCCTTTTTCAACTCCGAAGTACTTAAAGTCAATATCTCCAGTTCCCTTAAGAGCCACCTCGAATCCATTAGATTCAAGATCTGTAATTGTCAGATATTCGCCATCCTTGTATACTGACGGAACCTGTACATCCGGCTTTGAACATATAACTCCTGTACTACTGTCTTCAACCTGTGTTTCAAATGACCATTCGCCTGTTGCTATCTGTCTTTCTTCACGTTTTTCCTTATCTTCTGTTGCATACGCACATCTTAAGTTTTCTGTTGATATTGTTATAGTACTTCCTACGAATTTAGTACCATCATTATAATCAAGATTCATCTCTGCATATATTTCTGTTCCATCCTCTGACATTCCATTAAAGAATATTGGCAGATATCCTGATCTGGAATCTGTGATAGAGTTGCCATTTAAGCTTACATGGGCTTTCTCAAAGTTGAACGAACCTATTATTGGCTTCATATCGCTTTCGTCATTAGGAATAATAGGACTTCCATCCTTTGACTTAAACGTTAAGCTTACATAGAATCTTGAACCACTTGCAACATAATTGCCCCATATAACATCTACTGTTGAATCCTTTGAATTCTCCATATTATTACTGCTATATATACTTACTGTACTATCATCATCTATATGAGATGAGAAGTTAACATTGCTTTGTGGCTTAAGATATTTCTGGTATGCATATGCTCCTGTATAAGTAATTCCTGATACTGCAAACACAACCGCTGCTGCCGCCGCAATATTTCTATACACCTTATACTTCTTATTCTTTTTTAAACTTACACGCTTATTCCTTGTTGGCTTTGCCTGCTCTACCCATTCCTGATTAATATAATTCATTGAATTAAACAGCTTATTCTTATCCATAAATACCTCCATTCTGTTGCCTCTACGCAACCCCTTAATTCATAACTCAACATCATTATTCTCAAGAAAAAGCTTAAGCTCTTTTCTCATTCTGTGAAGCGTTACCTTTACTGTGCTTTCACTTTTTCCTTGTAGCTGTGCTATCGTTCTGATTGGTTCTGAATACCAGTACCTTTGTATAAACATATTTCTCTTCTGGACTGGCACACCCTTTAAAAACTGGTCAAGCAACTCTCCAAGCCTCTCTTCATCCCCATCTGGTAAATTATCCTCTCTGCCGATGCATTGTTCCATCTCTGATGTAAGCTCTATTACATTGGAACTCCTCTTTAATGCTTTATCGTGCTCTATTCTTTTACATATCAGATGTCTGCAGATAGTCGCTGAATATGCAAAAAGATATTTAGGTCTGTTCTGAGGGACTGACTTCCACACTTCATAAAATGTATCATTCACACACTCTCTGGCATCCTCTTCACTATCCAACATATTCATAGCCAGTCTCATAAGCGGCCTCTGATACTTATCCATCAGCTCACTCATAACACTCTCATCTCTGTTAACTATTAAATCAATTATTTCTTCTTCGCTGCGCACTTTTTATTTTTCCTTAATTCTGATTTTTGAAAGCTTTCACATATATAGTACGATTTTATTTCATAAGGTTACATTTCTCTGACTTTTATTCATATAATGATACCAGGGTCAAAAGGTCTAAACCCACATGAGCTTGCTCATATGTGGGTGAGCGACCTTGGGACCCGCCCCGATATGAGCATAAAAATGGGATGATAATCCCACGATATGCGAATATTGGGAAGAATTGTGGGAGTGCGTAGCACGGAACAATTCGTAGGTATCAAAGTAGGGGGCTTTTGACCCCGACATCATATAACCTTTAACCTAAACGCAAATGCTAACAAAAATTCCCGGACAGATTACTAATAGCCTTATCTGTCCGGGAAAATATTATAATTATCAACGCATTACAGCATCAGTTCTTTCTTATATCACCATCCGCCTTAAGCTTAAGACTATGGCTTCTATAACTTATATCCGCCGCTATGCCATACTTTATATTATTCATATCCTGCGTATCCAACTGTAGGTTTACATTCACATAATTGTTATTTATAACTGCTGTTGTTACCATAATCTGCATACTATCATATAGCTGGTCTTCACCTGTGAAGCTTATATTAATATTACCTATCTGCTGTTTATTATTATCACTTTCCTGATAATCACCAGCAGTATTGGCATCAGCACCTATCCTGTTGAACACAAGCTCTATTCCTGTCAGTCTGTCCTGACTATCCAGGCTTATATTATATGTTGTATACACGCCCTTAGCATATTCACTAAACCTGCTCTTCATATTATCTGCAGTTATTCCATGAACATTAAACAGGGAAATGTATGGAAGAATAACCGGATCCTTATACATTTCTTCGACAAATGTATTAAACCCTGCTATTAATGCTTTATCGCTTATAGTTGCACTATCCTTAACAGCTACTTTATACCCTTCCATAACGTGTGTCAGAGCTGCCCTTAATATCGGCTTTGTCTGGCTAGAGTCAATTTTGGCAAGACCATATTTTAGTATATCATTCTTATCTACTACCAGTGTGCCATCTTTGACCTTAGGCATGTCCAGTACTATATTATTATTTGTAGTAACTATGCTATATTTCTGACTTCTATTATATGCATCTGGTCTGTAATCCACGCCATCATAAACACACTCCGATACGGTTATCGCACCTTCATATGTATGATTCCCCATAGGATCAAGCTGGCTTATTTTGTCGATATAATTCTCTATAATGCTTTCAAGTATCTTCTGTGACTGTTGAATAACTCTTAGTGTCTTCTCCTCTTGTGATGCATATAGGTGTGGAATTCCATACCACACAGTCAGCCCGGTAATTATGGCAGCCATAAGCACAACTGTAATTATACGCCTTATTTTCCACATTTTTTTATTCATGCTAATCCTCTCTTCCGGTCATATATCGCACAGATAAGGATATGCTTCTGCACACCAGTGCATCTATCTATGCGTTATCCTGCATATCACTCACTTTCCGCTTACTTATCGCTTACCTATCACTTAATTATCACTTACTTTTCCTTCTGATAGCAGACGAATTCATAGCATATGTCAAAGTAAGTATGTTCTTCACTTCTGGCCGTAACCCTCCAGCCATCAAGCTTATCAAAATCTGTGATATATGTATCTGCCTGATACTTATAATCTACTCTTGTTATATGCGCTGTATCACAATATGGAAGGAACTGTTCATATATCTGTCCGCCACCTATTATATAGACATCCTTACTGTCATAGCTTTTAAGCTGTTCCAGCACCTCTTGAACACTATGGCATATAAGCACATCCTTAGCTTTATAATTCAGGTTATTAGTCAGTACTATGTTCTTTCTGCCCTCAAGTGCTGACTGGTTAGGAAGACCTTCATAGGTCTTTCTTCCCATAACTACAACCTTTCCATATGTTTCCCCACGAAACAGCTTCTTATCCTCCGGGATATCCACAAGAAGTCTTCCATTATTACCAATCGCCCAGTTCTTATCTGCAAGTGCTATTATATTCATACCAATCCTCTTTCCTGTATTACAGCTTTCCACCAACCCAGGCCGGTACATAACCCTTAACTTTAATACCCTCCTGAGTATATTCTTCACTTTCAAGCTGTCCATACTCTCTTATAAGCTGAAGCTTTCCTGCCTCATTATATGGAAATACCCTTTCTATCTGGATTCTGCTCTTAAGGATAATATCCTGTATATCCATCAGGAAATTATCCAGTCCCATACCAGTTTTCGCTGATATATTTTCTACATAATCGGCTTTACTATCTTTAAGTATAGGTATCTCATCGAATTCATCACATTTGTTAAAGAGTGTGATAACCGGCTTATCGCCTACATCCAGCTGTTTAAGGGTATCGTATACCGTTGCCATGTGTCTCTCATAATCATCATTAGAACAGTCAACAACGTGTACTATCATATCTGCATATTTAGCTTCTTCAAGTGTACTCCTGAAGGCCTCAATAAGATTATGCGGAAGCTTTCTTATGAATCCGACTGTATCTGTTAAAAGCACTTTTTCGCCATTCGCAAGTTTAAGTGCCCTTGTCGTAGGATCAAGTGTTGCAAACAGCTTGTCTTCTGATAACACACCAGCATCTGTAAGCCTGTTAAGAAGTGTTGACTTTCCTGCATTAGTATACCCTACTATGGCAGCCACAGGTGTTGAACTGTTCTCTCTGTTCTGCCTTTGTATATCACGATGGCTTTTTATTTCTTTTAATTCTGCTGATAAGTGGGATATTCTGTCACGTATTATTCTTCGGTCCGTTTCTATCTTCTTCTCACCAGGACCTCTTGTTCCTATACCACCACCAAGTCTTGACAGTGTTATTCCAAGACCTGCAAGTCTTGTTGACCTGTACTTAAGCTGTGCCATCTCAACCTGTATCTTACCTTCACTTGATGACGCTCTTGCTGCAAATATATCTAATATAACCATAGTTCTATCCATAATCTTTGTATCAAGAACATCTTCAAGATTCCTTAACTGTGCAGGAGACAGCTCATCATCACATATAATACCTGTTGCTCCAAGCTCCTGTATCATAGTTCTTAACTCTTCAAGCTTTCCTTTTCCTATATAAGTTGCAGGATGGAAGCTGTCTCTTGGCTGTATCATCTTTCCAACTGTAACTGCCCCTGCTGTCTTTGCAAGCTCAGATAGCTCCTCAAGTGATTTCTCACAATCATCTGCTGGGTCAAGCTCCACACCTACAAGTATAACTCTTTCCTGCTCTTCATCTGTTACATATATCGCCATATGTTCCTCATTTCTATCATTTTTATTATCACATTACTTATTCATTATGACATTTATTCATAGCATTATTTATCCGTTATGTCATCTATTTTTTGTATTATCATATACAACATATTTTATAATGCACTGTCATTACTATCTTTACCTGTCTCCTTAGATGTTTCAGCTCTTGATGATATATAATCACTCAGATAATTCGATACTTCCTTTTCCTCTGAATATCCTAAAATATTCCCTGCTATATCACCAGCTTCTTTCATACTCCATGATGCAATCTCTTTTCTTACCTCAAGCACACGGCTTACACCGACTGAAAACTCATCAAGACCAAAAGATAAAAGCAGTGGTATCATACGTTCATCTGCTGCCGCCTCACCACACATACCTACATCAATACCTGCGTTATGCGCACATTCTATTATTCTTTTAATGCTTCTTAGAACTGCCGGATTAAGTGCCGAATACAGATATGAAACATTTTCGTTACCTCTGTCAACAGCAAGCGTATACTGCGTAAGATCATTAGTTCCTATAGAGAAGAAATCGACCTGCCTTGCAAGAACATCTGCCATAATAGCCGCTGCTGGTGTTTCTACCATAATACCAACTTTAATATCAGTATCATACTTAATATCCTTCTTATCAAGATCCCTGCATATTCCTGCTATAATCTTTTTAACCTCGTTGACCTCTGAAACCGATGTTATCATAGGTATCATAATTCTGATATTACCGTAAGCACTAGCCCTTAATATAGCCCTTAACTGTGTCGTAAAAACATCTACCCTGTCAAGGCAGAATCTTATCGCCCTGTATCCTAAGAATGGGTTAGTTTCTTTAGACAATCCCATATATGGAATATCTTTATCTCCGCCGATATCAAGTGTTCTTATAGTAAGTTCCCTTCCATCAAGAAGAACTGCTGCTTTCTTATATTCTGTAAACTGTTCTTCTTCTGTTGGAAGCTTGCTTCCATTCATAAAAAGAAATTCAGTCCTGAACAGTCCCACACCTTCTGCACCATCCCTGACTGCCTTTGCAGCATCAAGTGCATTGCCTATATTAGCAGCCAGCATCACACGTCTGCCATCTTTAGTAACTGTTTGTTTATTGATATATTTCTTAAGTTCTATAACACTCTCATCGTACTGTTTTTTCTTTTTGGCATATATCTTTTTAGTTATGTCACTTGGAGATACAAACACTTCACCATATGCACCATCAACTATTATGTCTTCTCCATCCTTAACATCACTGCATATACCCTTTACACTAAGAACTGCTGGTATCTCCAAAGCTCTTGCAAGTATCGATGCATGTGAGGTGTCTCCACCTTTTTCAGATATAATGCCTGCTATATGCACAGTATCCATATTCGCTGTCATAGACGGATGTATCTCATCAGCTATAATAATCGTGTTATCAGGAAGCTGCGTAAGATCAATACTCTTAACACCAAGAAGTATTGCTGTCAATCTCTGCCTCATATCTTCGATATCTGTTACACGCTGGGCTATAGCCTCGTTATCCATACTTAGAAACAGCTGCTTCAAAGATTCGCAGGCCTCATAAAGGGCTGCCTCTGCATTAATATTATTCTTCTTTATAATATTACAAACCTCTGACGTAAGCTGTATATCACCAGCTAAATATTCCTGGTTCTTAAGAACAAGTGCATTCTTATCATCTCCGTTTAACTTAGCTGTCAGCTTCTCTATGAATTCGTCTGTCTCCTTTATGAATGTGTCCACTCCATCCTTGTATCTTTGAAGTTCTGCATCTACATCATCTATTTTATACTTTTTTACCTCGCACCCTGTATTTTTTAACACCAGTGCCTTTCCTATACCTATACCCTTAGATGTACCTATTCCCCTAAGCATACATACCTCCTTGTTTTGCGAAGCAAAATGCGACTGCCCTTGCAGGAGCAGAGGTATTTACCTCATTGTTTTGCGAAGCAAAATGCGACTGTTATTTATTAAATACATATTTGATCATATTTGTAATAGTTTCACTTGTATTCCTTGAATACACAACCTCCCTTGCCATAACAGGTTCATCTGTTATTATATTATCAATACCTTTATTAGCAAGATTCTTTATAGATGTATCGTTATTAGCTGTCCATGCATATACCTGTTTACCAGTATTATGTATGGCATCCACTGTTCTCTTTGTAAGGAATGAAGCGTTAACACTAAAGAAGTCTACGTTGGTATTCTCATAAAATCTTCCATATGCAACAGACAGTATATATCCAGTCTGTATATCCTCATCCATGCTCTTAACTGCAAGAAGCGCATCATAATCAAATGAAGTTATAACACAATTCTGTTCCATGGAATATTTCTTTATAAGCTCTATAACCTTTTCAGCTGCTATGCTGCTATCCGCTGATGACTTTATCTCAACATTAAGCTTTATACTGACAGGACTGCTTTTAACAAGCTTTAACACCTCTTCAAAAGATGGAACCCTTTCACCCCTATATTTTTCTGAAAACCAGTACCCGGCATCAAGCTTCTTTACTTCCTCATATGTCATATCTGTTATATTCTTGGCTACACCTGTTGTCCTATATGCTGATGCATCGTGCATAACTACTATATAACCATCGCTTGTCATCTGCACATCAAGCTCAATATAATCAGCCATATCATCTATGGCACGCTGGAAAGCTGCCAGTGTATTCTCCGGTGCTTCCCTTGATGCACCCCTGTGTGCTGTTATCTTAGTATCATGGAATATAGCAACTCTCTCAAAAGGATTGCTGTTAAATGTTAACACCACATATAACACATCCAGGACTATCGACATCACAAGAACAAATGAATATATAATCCTGTTTATCCTTGCGCTTCCTTCATCTATATCAACAAACTCAAAATTAATATCCGAAAGATTCTCATACTTGTAATACATATATGATATCATAGAGAATGAACAAGGTATAGATAAAAATACAAGAAATAATCTTACTATCGTCCTTAATGTACTAAGCACAGAAAGATACACCGCACTACCCATATAAGCAAGATCAAGCAGTTTAACTCCGGCAATCAGTACAACAGATATAATTATATAAAATGTATAAATAGCCGCTAAAAGTGCAAGATTATATAGTACAACTACACCCACTATCTTCAGTACATTATTTTTAACAATGCTTCTGCTTTTAGCACATGACTGTCTGAAGTTTTTTCCCTCCATCATGTATATGTTAAATGAAAAAATATCCCGTATAACAAAGTAAAACAGGCATATTATGATAATTGCTGTCACAATAAATATAACAGTTCTGTTTCGTTTTACCGCACTTTTTATAATATTTTTTACACTTTCGCTAAATATAATATTGCCAGTAACTGTCACATTAATAACTATTATAGATATCAGAAAATATAAAAAAAGCGGTATGCTCTGAATCCTCAACAGCTTTTTAAGCCGCAAAAAGGCATTATATATGTTATCAATAATAGACGCCTGTATACCTTTTCTCTTGGTTTCAAAACATACTGCAAGATATGCCATTTCATATAAGCAGTAAACTATGAATCCTATAACCCCTAAGAGGCAGAATATGATTATTACAGGATTCATAAATGCTTTCGCTATATATTCATTTGTAAGATAATTAATCCCTGTTATTCTCATGCACAAACGGATAACGCCCGTAATAACAGGATAAAACACTGCTAATGCAAGGAGCTTATATGCAAGTTCAAACAACAATACATGTCTTTTACTGCTTTTTAGCAGTTTCATGTTATTTCTAAGACTTTCTAACATATCTCACCCCGAAATCACCTATGGAATCTGTTAAGAAGATTACTGCAGCCTGATGCATGTTTAACTGCATCTCCCATTCTTTTGTTTAATAAACGCTTTGTAAAATGATATGAAAAATCACATACATATGACACAACAAGAACAACTGAAATCACTGTAACCGCTGACATACGCATAGAAAATACTGCCTGTTCTACAAGCCTGTTAAACACTCCGAATATAAGCACTGCCAGAAATCCCCAGCCAATTGTGCTCTGAAGGCATATTATACCCTTATAATTAAATCTAAGGTGATCATAGTTCCACCATACTTCGCCGAACAGCTTTAACATAAGCTTCGCCGTCATATACTCAAATATTGTTGCACATACAGCACCAAATATATATAATGCAATATAGTTGTTTTGTATAGGTGCAAATATATTGAAAGCTATATATGTTCCAAAACCGTATATTACACAAAATGGCAGCTTTGCAAACCCTCTGTTTTCCCAGTAGCCAAGCTGCTTTCTTATAACTATGCACTCCATTGCCCATCCACAAAAGCTATATATAAAAAACCAGACTGCAAGCTGGTTAATATTCATTCCCCTGAAACTGAAATCTAATAATATATTACGCATAACACTCCTTAAGTTACGTTCTGTTTCATACCTCTTACAACATAATCTGCTCCATTGATATTATAATATCAATGGAGCAGTTAATTATACATTAATTCATAAGTTCATCAAGCGTTGCCCGTACTGCTTTGATAAAATCCTGTGTATTAAGTGTTACAGGATTCTCTAATGTTGTTATAAGTGCAAGATCCTTTGTCATCTTACCATCTTCTACTGTCTTGATACAAGCCTTTTCAAGTGTATCTGCAAATCTTACAAGTTCAGGAATAGAATCAAGTTCTCCTCTCTTTCTTAAAGCTCCTGTCCATGCAAATATAGTGGCTATAGGGTTAGTAGATGTTTCCTCTCCCTTAAGATGCTTATAATAATGTCTCTGTACTGTACCATGTGCAGCTTCATATTCATAGAAGCCTTTAGGTGATACAAGAACTGATGTCATCATGGATAATGAACCAAATGCTGTAGCAACCATATCTGACATAACATCGCCGTCATAATTCTTACAAGCCCAGATATATCCTCCCTCTGAACGAATAACTCTTGCTACTGCATCATCTATTAATGTATAGAAATATTCAATGCCTGCTTCCTTAAACTTATCAGCATAATCATTATCATATATTTCCTGGAATATATCCTTGAATGTATGATCATACTTCTTAGATATTGTATCCTTAGTTGCAAACCAAAGATCCTGCTTAGTTTCAAGAGCAAAGTTAAAACAGCTTCTTGCAAAGTTCTCTATAGAATCATTAAGATTGTGCATACCCTGTATGATACCAGCGCCCTTGAAGTTATGTATAAGCTCTCTTGTTTCGTTACCCTGTTCGTCTGTGTATACAAGCTCAGCCTTTCCTGCTGCTGGAATCTTCATCTCTGAAGCCTTATATACATCACCATATGCATGTCTTGCTATAGTTATAGGTTTCTTCCATGTCTTTACATAAGGTTCAATACCTTTAACAATGATAGGTGCCCTGAATACTGTACCATCAAGAATAGCTCTTATTGTTCCATTAGGGCTCTTATACATCTCCTTAAGGTTATATTCTTTTACTCTTGCTGCATTAGGAGTGATTGTAGCACACTTAACTGCAACACCATACTTTTTAGTAGCCTCTGCCGAATCTATAGTAACCTGGTCGTTAGTATCATTACGATGAACAAGTCCAAGATCATAATATTCTGTGTTAAGGTCTACATAAGGAAGTAAAAGTTCATCCTTAATAAGTCCCCATAACACTCTTGTCATCTCATCTCCATCCATCTCTACGAGAGGTGTTGTCATTTTTATCTTTTCCATACCGCAATCCTTTCCATAATGGCAATTATGTCCAAAATATATAAAAAATCTGCCTTTAATTATAAAATATTTTCATGATTTTGTAAATGCCTCATTTCATTCTTGTTATATTACCAGCAATATCTATCTTCCATATCTGTACACAACTATCATTGCTATAATCCTTAAGACTTTTTATACTATAGCTTCCAACTGTGTCATACCACGCTTCATCTCCTGATGTACGCCGTATGAGTGTATCAAAGTACATTGTTGATGCTGCCTTTGTTATATTACTCTCAGAGTTGCTTTCTGGTATTACTTCTTCCCATATTGCATAAAACCTTGTATCTTTTTTTATTGATATTTTATCACCTGGATCATAAGTGTTTATTCCATCTGACCAGCCAGTTAACTCAAAACCAGGCTTCGTTACCTCATCTTTATCTGGCAGTGTGATTTTACTTTCTTCCCACTTCGCATAAATAGTTTCGTTACATGCATATGGATAACTGTAAATATCGGCTTTACCTTCACTGTTATACCAGTAATCATTCACATCAGCCATTTCTTCAATATTAAGACTGATTTTCCAGCTGCCATAACTATCTGGTCCATACTCTGGTCCCCAGTACCTGATTCTTATACTGTTAACCTTATTAACATAGACATCTACATAGTTATTATCATTTGAATGTGGTAAAAACCATATTTCCTCGTTATCACTGTCACCATCAAGAGTACTCCACTCAACATTAACAGAAACCTCTTCATCTGTACTATTATAACCATCATAGTAAAAATACAAATTGCCAGTATATGGTCTTGATAATGTTACTGTTGAAATAATAGAATTATCAGCATTAGCATCTGAATAATTATAACTTTCATTTAATATACTTCCCAGACTGACTTCATTTCTTTTTTCTTTCAACATATATCCTTTAAACTTATTAATCTGGACTATATCAGATAATAACAGTCTGTCATTATAGTTATCATCATCATAAAAAGAAGCTTTATATTTCTGTTCAGGAACCGTTATATCAGGCAGTCCTTTCCTGTAAGATACCATAACTGATTGTGTTCCCCTTGTTGTTGCATCCTCCTGTGATAATGTCAGTATAAATTTTCTTGATATATCAACATATTTTTTACAAGCCTTTGTCACTGTATATCGTAACGACGAACCATCTACATATGTATCTGGAAACTCATATAACGTGGCATCCCACCTTGAATCCTGTTTAATATCTTCAACTCCAAAACCAAACGATGTGCCATTATCTACATGCCACAGAAAGTTCTCCCAATATCCATCAGGTGCTTTCTTTGTTGGTGTATGCCAGTATGTGCTTGAATATTCACCCCATGAACCATCCTCATTCTGATACCTCACATATATCTCCTGGTCATTCTGAATTTTTAATCTGGCTACACTTATATAACTAGTTTTTGCACCACTTACTTTATAGGTAAAGGATGTTCCATCATCAAACTGCTCTGGCATCCTGTATAGGTTTGAATTCCATTTTGAATTTCCAGTTATATTCTTAGTATCAAATGTATATGTTGAACCACATAATACATTTTCAGTTATTGCTGACGTGTCATCCCATCTTTCCCACGTACCATTCTGATTCTGATATCTTATATATACAGTCTGCTTATATGATTTTACAACCTCTTTCTTTTTAGTATGAATATAAATGCTCCGGCTCCTATTCATAGTCCAGTAGTTATCCCATCTTTTACATGCTTCATTCCATGTGGAATCATACCATTTTTTGTCACCTTCCTGTATATAATCAAGTTCATATCCATCTTTAAGATATATCCATGTAGGAACCAATGTACCTTCTTTATATGTAATAGTCTGTCCATCTGAATACCGCATATCAAGACCACTCGTGCTGTGTCCTATAACATCACTGACTCCAGAATCCCAATTGATGTTAAAGCTGCACATCCACCCTAATCTGATAGTTAGTGGTTTTCTTGTGCCGAAATATTTCGAACCCCAGTAGGTTCCATCAGAATTTCTTCCACCATCATTCGCATCTCCATCAAAATTGATGTTACAGCCGGCTTCAAACAGGTAACCGTCAAATCCTTCCTTAACATTATTGTCTGGATTGTCCCAGTTGTTATAGTTTTTATAGCCAGTTGCATCCATACTGAATATACAGCCTTCTTTTGAAACATTGTATACAAGAAGATACGGCGTATATCCACGACAGTTCGCATGCTCTGTAAATGTTCCTTCATGCGGTGCTTCATTATCACTATAAAAAGGTATATCATCAAAATATATCTGTTTATTATCATCATTCATATATACCCATTTTAAATCAGCTGTACCACCGGCAAAATCCACAGTTATCTGTCTTCTGAAATCATCATCTGAATAACTGCCCGCTGGATACGCATATGCCAGGCCTCCACACAATAGCAATAACACTAACACCGATAATACATGTAATAAAGTTATTCTTTTTTTGTCCTTAACAGGACATACTGCCATATATACTCCCCCTTTATTCCACTATTCCAAGACATGTAAACACCACAGAACCACATCTATATATACCCATAACACCCTGAAACATAACCGTATCTATGTTAAACAACGGACTCGCAGCTGCATCAAGCATACATTCAATAATGTCAGTTTTATCTGAAGCTTTATAATATCCTTTATATGTCTGATAACCATATTGCTCATCAAACATAACCCTTGTTGTCATAACCTCCATAGGATAGGGACATTCCACCGTACTTCCTGTATTAACATCCTTTCCCCTCTGTGCCCGATCTGCGTTTTCGCCATATTGCAGCACACCATTAGCCAGATAGATTTCATGGTCATAAGGACTATCTGTTATGGCTGGCTCCTGCTTTTCTTCTGGCTCTGGCTTTTCCTCAGGCTCTGGCTTCTCTTCTGCCTCTGATTTCACTTCGGGCTCTGGTTTCTCTTCGGGCTCTGGCTTCTCTTCTGAATCTGATTTCTCTTCTGAATCTGACTTTCCTTCTGAATCTGGCTTTCCTTCTGAATCTGGCTTCCCTTCTGAATCTGGCTTCCCATATTCTTCCTGTTCTTTTATATCTATATCTATTCCTGAATCTGCCTGTTCATTTGATTCTTCTGGATCTGCAAGGTCTGATTCTTTTTGTTCCTTATATTCTTTTTGTTCTGCAAAATCCAATTCTGATTCTTTCTGTTCCTTGGATTCTTTTAGCTCTGCAAGATTTGATTCTGTTGCTTTTTTTGTCTGTATCGTTTCAACTGCAGCACTATTTTTTTCTAGCACTTTGATTTTATCATCCGCATTCTTCTTAACAACGGCTGCAACTGCTAATAATACTCCAATCGTCACTGTTATTAATATTATTTTCAATAAAATATTTCGTTTCATTCTCACTTTCTCACTTCTTCCCTTCTTTATTTTAATCTTATGATACCATGGTCAAAAGGTCTAAACCCACATGAGCCTGCCCATAGGTGGGTGAAAGACCTTAGAACCCGCCCCAATATGAGCATAAAAGTGGGATATCCCACGATGTGCGAATATGGAGGAGTTTATAAAATAATATATACATAATCTTGTTATATCTAAGCATGACATGCACAACATGTCTTATATAAGCGGATTGATATTGTTAATATAATATTAAGTGTCTTGTGGAAATTAATATGAATCAATGTGACATTATGTTATATATTCACATCAGATGAATAGTTTTTATTAAGATTACCAGATTAAATATTCTTTATGCTGTCAATAATATCTATAGAATTATTATCCTGATTTTGTCATCTTGTGTTTATATCAGGAATGTCATATATATTCTTCCAATCAATCATCTCCTGTCTTTTTGTTACCGCGCTATAACTTTATTATTTAAACTAAATATATCATATATATACTCAATTGTCAATATCGTCAGTATTGTTTTTTTATTATTTATAGAACGCGTAATAACGCGTAATAATTATTACATTTTCTTGTATTAAATACTCTGGTTTGTTATAATTACATAATTGATTTATAAGATATATGTGTCAGAATTTTCTTTTGACCCCCATATCTTTATCTCACAAACAACATTTAGTTTAGGAAAGGACGGTTTTGTAATATGTGCGGTTTTGCTGGATTTACAGGATACCTTGAGAATGGTAAAGATGTTCTTACTGATATGATGAATAAAATTATCCACAGAGGTCCCGACAGTGCCGGTCAATATATAGATAACAAGGCATATATGGGCTTTAGAAGACTTTCAATCATCGACCTTGATAACGGAAGCCAGCCTATGTTTAACGAAAATAAAAAAATTGTCATCACTTTTAATGGTGAAATATATAATTACCAGGATTTAAGAAAAGAGCTTATTGAAAAGGGACACACTTTTGCAAACAACTCCGACACAGAGGTTCTTATTCATGCTTATGAAGAATACGGTGAAGATATGCTTAATAAACTTCGCGGTATGTTCGCTTTCGTTATCTGGGACAGCGAAAAAGAAACTCTTTTTGGTGCAAGAGATTTCTTTGGTATTAAGCCTTTTTACTACACAATAGTTGATGGAAATATAATATATGGTTCAGAGATTAAGAGCATACTGGCACATCCTGCTTATAAGAAGGAAGTTAACGATGTGGCTCTTGAGAATTATCTTACTTTCCAGTACTCAGTACTCCCTGAGACATTCTTTAAGGGTGTATACAAGCTTATGCCTGGACACTGCTTCACTTTCCATAACGGACAGATTAATATAAAAAGATACTGGGAACCTACTTTTGAGGCTGATGAAAACAAGTCCCTGGACGATTTTGTACAGGAGATTGATGATGCCATGCATGATTCCGTAGAACATCACAAGATTAGTGATGTTGAGGTTGGCTCATTTCTTTCCAGCGGTGTTGACTCAAGCTATGTCGCTGCCACCTTCAATGGTGATAAAACATTTACAGTTGGTTTCGACTACGAAAAATATAACGAAATAGATTATGCAAAGGCTTTATCTGAAAAGATTCAGATAGACAACTATTCAAAGCTTGTATCAAGTGAAGAATACTGGGCTGCTATCCCTAAAATCCAGTATCACATGGATGAACCTTTAGCAGACCCTGCTGCCATCGCACTTTACTTTGTAAGCCAGACTGCTGCAAAGCACGTCAAGGTTTCTATGTCTGGCGAAGGTGCTGATGAATTCTTCGGTGGATACAACATTTACAAGGAACCTCTTGATACTGCAGGTTACAGAAAGCTTCCAAAGGGTCTTCGTAAGGGACTTGCTAATGTAGCACAGGCTATTCCATTTAAATTTAAAGGTAAGAATTTCCTTATAAGAGGCAGCAAGGATATTGAGGAGCGTTTCATCGGTAACGCATTTATGTTTAATGAAAAAGAACGCGCAAAGATATTAAAGAATCCTACTGGAAAGTACGACCATAAAGAGCTTACAAAGCCTTTCTATGATAAGGTTAAGGATAAGGATGATGTTACGAAAATGCAGTACATTGATATCAACTTCTGGCTTATTGGTGATATTCTGCTTAAGGCCGACAAGATGAGCATGGCACACAGCCTTGAAGTACGTGTTCCTTTCCTTGACAAAGAGGTATTCAATGTAGCAAGGACTATACCTACTAAGTATAAAGTAAACAAGTCCAACACAAAATATGCTATGCGTATGGCTGCTCATAAGTATCTTCCAGATATGGTAGCTGAAAAGAAGAAGCTTGGATTCCCTGTACCTATAAGAATCTGGCTCAAGGATGACAAGTATTACAATATGATAAAGAAAGCCTTCACAAGCGAAGCTGCAGAAAAATACTTTAACACTAAGGAGCTTGTTAAGTACCTTGATGATCACAAAGAGGGAAAAGCCGATAATTCAAGAAAGATATGGACAGTATATATGTTCCTTGTATGGTATAACGATTTCTTTGGTGATTCTGAATATGCAGCATAGAAATATTGGTGTTTAATTGAATATTAGTTGATGACGAACGGACGACAAAT
>ULUI01093027.1_pt1 | contig 26441 bp, 28 predicted proteins | sample 1958371 | NCBI WGS metagenome assembly ULUI01 (sample SAMEA4835756, study PRJEB28245) | human gut metagenome | biome: gut microbiome; material: fecal sample | place: Denmark | collected 2008
CCGGGAGATGTTTCAGCATTAGCGGACAAAATCAAAAAAATCACCGAGGACAAAGGTCGGTATACTCAAATGTCTGCGAAGTCAAAAGAGATTGCACTGACTGAATTTTCGGATAGTAAGTATTTTGAGAAGATATACAACTGCTATCGGGAAGCTACGCATAAGAAGGCATTTAAGATGAGTTAAGCGAGAGACTATTAGACTATTAGAGGTAATAGAACATGAGCAGAGGATTTATAACGATTGCGACAGGTGATAAGAAATATCACGAAATGGCGAAGACACTTGTTAGGTCATATAAGCTGACAAGTGCTAGTCCCGTGAGGTTTGGTGTCATAACTGATGAAGCCGATGATAAATTTGAAGAATTTGATGATGTGGTTCTTATAAAGGATGCCACATGTTCTTATATGGATAAGATTGATATAATGCGATATAGCCCATATGATGAAACGATTTTTATTGATTCGGACTGTATTGCATTCAACGATTTAAACATATACTGGAAAGATTTCGGGGGGGGGCAAAACACCTTCTCAGCATACGGTAAGGTCTTTTATAAAGACTCAGAACGGGCATGGTTTAAGATTAGCGAAACGTTACAGTATAAGGAACAGGTAAAGTATTCTATCGATTTGCATGGTGGAATCTATTATTTTAGAAAATCTAAAGAAGTAGATGCCATTTATAAGACGTGTATCGATATTTCAAATAACTATAAGGCATTTCGTTTTAAGAATTTTAGAAATCCTGCAGACGAGCCGATTATTGCGTTGGCAATGGCAGTCAATGGTGCAAGACCGATTGATCAAATTAATGATCGTTTTTGCTTTTTACGAAATGCAAAAAAACTGAGAGCAGATTTCTTTGGCAGAAGATTGGAGTATTGGTTTAACGGCAGTGATACTACAGGTGGTAAACTGGTACATTTTGGAACATCGAGAACGATTCTTCCGCTATATCAAATTGAAAAAAGAAAAGTTGATTATGAATGGGAGCATAAGAAAAAATGGAACGCGTTTGTAGGAAGTGCGTATTTGATTGCTGCTTATGCAGATTCGTTTGTTTTATGTGTTCGCTCGTCAAAGAAGTTGCTCTTTAAGAAATCCAGAATCTAATGATGTGAGTAATAAGAGATGGCGAGGCGGTGGATTATGCACAAAGTTGTACACATACTTGCTTGTGGCAAGAGCGGAGGCATAGAAACATTAGTAGCGGAATATGCAAAGAAAAGCAGTCACAATAATTATTTTGTATTTGTGTGGGAAGATGGATATTATGAGCAACAAATTAGAGAGTGCAGCTGTAATACATATTTTTTAGATGCAGGAAAGGTGGGCTCTTTTAAGGCCACACAAGAATTGATTGCAATTATTAAAAGTGTAAAACCCGATGTCATTGTAACACATCATGGCTCGCCGATGATAAGAGTTTATGTGACACTACTTTCTATCCTATTCCGTAGAATACCTGTACTCATGTATGTCCACTGTGATGCAAAAGATGAATTAAGTGGAAACAATGAAACCGCTCGAAAAGTTATAAATATTACCGCTGCAAAAAGCGCAAAAAGAATAATTGCAATATCTAATTATGTCAAGAAAAGTATAATAGTCAATTTCAAGGCAAGAGCTGAGAAGATAAAAGTCGTTTACAATGGTGTAAATGTTAGCCGATTTGCTGAAAGGTGTTTATCTGCTCATGATCCCGTTCGACTTGTGTTCGTAGGAAGATTAGTAAAAGTAAAGGGTGTACAGATTGCGCTAGAAGCAATAAAAATTTGTAAAGAAAATGGATATAATCTTTCGTTTACGATTGTTGGCGATGGAGAATACAGAGAGCGACTGGAGAAGACTGCAAAAGAATTGGCATTAAACCAAAACTGTAGCTTTGTCGGAACAAGAAGAGATGTCCCACAAATTCTTGCAAATTCAGATATCTTTGTTCACTCTTGTATCTGGGAAGAGGGATTTGGAATTGGGATTGTTGAGGCAATGGCAGCTGGTAAGATTTGTGTTTGCTCTAATTCAGGTGCCATTCCTGAAATTATTACAGATGGTGTTGATGGTTTTTTAGCTGAAAAAGGCAATCCGAAAGCGTTGGCGGAAGTGATAATGAAAGCAATTGATAATAAGGAACAGTGGGAGCATATACAAAATAGAGCGATAATGACGGCACATAAATTTGATATGGAAAAATTTGTGGCGCATTTAGATAAAGTGATAGAGGAAGTAGCAGATGAATGATAGTATATTAACTATTCCAAAACCAAGGAGTGCTTTGGATTTTGGAATTTTAGTTTTAATAGTGAAGACTATATTGAGCATGTCTTCGATGTGGCATTCATCGGGAATGGTAGATAATATATTGACTGCAATTTCTGTGGTGCTATTAGTGGCTCATATTCTAAGTAAACAATATAATATCAGACAGCTTGTTGCGTATGCAATTGTTACAGTTCTTTTTGGAGTTATCTGTATTAATATTGGCTCAGCAGGTTTGCTAATAACTGTAATAACTTGTCTAGCGATCAGAGATGAGGATATTGAGAGAGTAGTTCGTTTCATTTTTAAATATGAATTTTGGTTGATAAGCATTCATTGTTTGGTAGGAGCAGTAAGTACTTTACTGGGCAGTAAATACTATGTTCTTTATCACGGATATATACGATATTCATTGGGATTTGGGCATGCAAATGTTTTATCGGCATTTGTGTTTAATCTAGTTATTATGTATTTTTGGCTAAAGTTTGAAAGCCTAAATTCACAAGACTTTATAGCGGTAATAATAGTTGAGTTATTGTTCTATCGTGTAGCCAAAACTAGAACAAGTTTATACTTATCTGTGTTCGTACTTCTGATCGTAATGATATATAAAAATAAAGAATGCAGCAAGTTGATTGATGCATTAGCTAAATATGCAGTTCCTATTCTTAGTTTATTTACATTTGTAATGACATTTTTATATGAGAAGGGAAACCTATTGTCACATGCAGTGGATCAGTTATTAACGCGCCGGATTGGATTGGCATCGTATGCATATAACCGTTTGGGATTGACGATATTTGGAAGAGATATGCGTAACTTTACCACAACGTGGGATGAATATTACGGCTTTTCCGGCGGATTTACGTTCGATAACATTTATTCGTACTTATTGATTAATGTTGGAATAGTCATATTGTTGCTAATAATTGTCGTTTTATACAAAGTTGCTAAACAAGGCAGTTTGAAAAACAATATATTCATCCTTGTGTGGGCGTTGTATTCAATGACGGAAGTACATGGATTAAGTTGTTATATGTGTTTCCCGATTTTATTTGCTGCGTTGGTTATTCCAGGAAGCTATCGAGCTAGGGAACGACGCAATGCCATAGAGCCATCAATATAATTTCAAATCAACAAAGGAAGGAGAGATTTTTACATTATGGTATATGCTCCTATATACATTCCGACTCTATGTCGCTCAGAGCATTTTCAGAAATGCATCGAGTCACTAAAGACAAATACATGGGCTAGATATACGGATGTTTATATTGCACTGGATTATCCGCCAAGTGAAAAGTATAGAGCCGGGTATGAAAAGATATGTAGTTATTTAGAAAACGGCAAATTTGACTGTTTTAATAGTTTTAATGTTGTTAAAAGAGAAAAAAACTATGGTGCGGCATTAAATTCCTCAGAGATGAGAGACTATATCAGCGGTAAATATGATCGATGGATCTATGCCGAGGATGATATAGTGTTTTCGCCTATTTTCTTGGAATTTATGGACAAAGCGTTGGAAAAATATGAAGCGGATGAGAGTGTAATAGGAGTTAATGGGTACTCGTATCCACTTCCCTATAAAGCAAATGTTAAAGGTGCAAATATTTTCAAACAAAAGTTTACTTTTTCAATGTGGGGAGCGGGATTTTGGAAGGCTAAACAGCTGAAGACTATAGAGACATTAAAAAATGGGTATATGTATGACTGCTATCCAGAAGTAAAGCGTAATGGTAAATTGGATCAACTGATTCAGGGACGATATTACGACTATATGTTTCATGCTTTGACGAACAGCAGTAAGTACTTTAAGACTTCATCTGATATGTCTTTGGGTGTCTATATGGCATTCAATGATTTATATGTAATTACACCGTTTGTGTCGAAAACACAAAATTCAGGTTTTGACGGAACGGGACTGTGCTGCCAGAAAATAACTAATACGGATAATAGAACATCCCTTTCTTATGATTACAATGCGCAAGTCATAGATATGGGTGACGGGAATGAAGTGGAGTTAATAGAGGATGATGATACTTTTCTAAACTATAACAAAACTTTGCTAGATGATTTCCTGGTGACGGATGAGTATAAGAAAAGGAAAGTTGATACGCTGCTTTTCTTTGAAAAAATATTTGGGAGAGAAATAACAGTTCGATTGTTTAGACTGCTAAAAAGAATAAAAAATGGCAAAAAGTGATAGAAATTCAGTCCTTTCAAATTTCATATGGCGATTTGCTGAACGTTGTGGTGCACAATTGGTAACATTTATTGTGTCGATTGTTCTTGCACGAATTCTTGCGCCAGAGGATTACGGGCAAATTGCACTTATTACAGTGTTTACTACTATTATGCAGGTGTTCGCTGATAGCGGATTAGGACTTGCATTAATTCAGAAAAAGGATGCAGATGATTTGGATTTTTCATCTGTATTCTATTTTAATTTTGCAGTTTGTTTAGTGCTATATGCAGTAATGTTTGTTGCGGCACCATTTATCGCCAATTTTTATAAAGATACAACCCTAACGCCGATAATACGCGTTATAAGTTTGACGATTGTGATATCAGGAGTTAAGGGAATTCAGCAGTCGTATGTTTCACGCAATATGTTGTTTAAGAGATTTTTCTTTTCAACATTGGGAGGAACAATTTTTTCTGCTTTTTTAGGTATTGGATTAGCCTATGCGGGATTTGGTGTTTGGGCCATTGTTGCACAGCAACTTTCAAATACGGCGATTGATACACTGATTTTGTGGTTGACAGTCAAGTGGAGACCTAAAAGAATGTTTTCATGGCAGCGTCTAAAAGGATTGCTTTCTTTTGGATGGAAAATGCTTGTCTCTTCTTTGTTGGACACGATTTACAATAATATCCGAAGTCTCATTATTGGTAAAATGTATTCTTCTTCGGACTTGGCCTATTATAACCAAGGAAAACAGTTTCCGAACACGATTGTCAATAATATTAATTCCTCAATTGACAGTGTTTTATTACCTTCAATGGCATCTGCGCAAGATGATCGGGCTCGTGTTAAGTCGATGACGCGCCGTTCCATCAAGACCAGTACATATATTATGGCACCGTTAATGATGGGACTTGCTTTCTGTGCGAAAACTATTGTTCAGGTGGTATTAACGGACAAGTGGCTGCCGTGCGTGCCATTTTTGAGAATTTTCTGCATTACATATATGTTTTACCCAATTCACACTGCTAATTTGAATGCTATTAAGGCAATGGGACGTAGTGATTACTTTTTGAAGTTGGAGATTGCAAAGAAAATAGTTGGATTGGGATTGCTTTTCTCTACAATGTGGTTTGGCGTATTGGCTATGGCGTACAGTTTGCTTGTGAATAGCGTATTAAGTCAGATTATTAATTCGTGGCCTAATAGAAAACTTCTAAACTACGGATATCTGGAACAGTTAAAAGATATTCTTCCAGGCATCTCTTTGGCGGTATTTATGGGATTCTGTGTGAGTTTAACAGGCCTATTACATTTGTCTAATGGAATAACCTTGCTGATTCAGATACCATTTGGTGCAGCGGTTTATATAGGAATGTCAGCTGTATTACATTTGGAATCCTACGAATATTTGCTAGATATGGTTCGTCAACTTTTGAAGAAAATTGTGAAAAAATAAGGGAGGATGGATGATGAAAAAATTATTGATTCTTGGTGGAACCGCTCAACAGATAAAGCTGGTAGAAGCAGCGAAAAAGATGGGCGTATACACGATTGTTACAGATTATCTTGTGGATTCTCCTGCAAAGAAAGTCGCAGATGAAGCATGGATGCTTAATATTAAAGATGTAGATCAGATTGTTGAACGCTGTAAGCAAGAGCAAGTGAATGGTGTCATTTGCGGATACATTGACCCATGTCAAAGGCCATATCAACAAATCTGTGAGGCACTTGATTTGCCGTGTTATGGAACAAAAGATCAGTTCTTCTATATGACTGATAAGCATGCTTTCAAGAAAATGTGCGTGGAGAACGGTGTTGATGTTATTCCAGAGTATACAGAAGAAGAAGCCTTATCCGGACAGGCGGAATTTCCACTGTTCGTTAAGCCTGTTGACAGCAGAGGATCGCGTGGACAGTCTGTGTGTTACACTACAAAACAACTTGAAAATGCAATAAATTTTGCAAAAAGCGAATCTTCAAATGAAGATATCCTCATCGAAAAATATATGAAGGGGACTCATGAGTTTCAAGTCACATATTTCTTTGTGGATGGTGAACCTTATTTAATTAGAACAGTAGACAGTTACTGTGGTTCTGAGGAAAATCACCTTGAAAAAGTTGTAGCCTGCGCTGTTTCTCCATCAAGATTTACAGATGAATATTTGAAAACGGCACATCAAAATGTCGTGAAAATGTTTAAAGCAATGGGATACAAGAACGGTCCGATCTTTATGCAGGGTTTTGAGGACAATGGTAAATTTAGATTCTTTGATCCAGGCCTGAGATTTCCGGGTGTCGATTATGAAAGAGTGTATACAAAGGAATTTGGCATTGATTTGATGGAGGCAATGGTTCATTACGCGCTGGAAGGTAATTGCGGCAGTGTGAAACCACTGGAAGATGGTGTTAACCTGAACGGTAAGCGTGCAGCGGTTTTGTTCCCCACGTTAAAAGCAGGTAAAGTCGCAAAAATGCAAGGCTTCGACCGGACTGATGATTGTAAAGTGGTTTCGCTGATTCCAAGATGTGAGATTGGAAGTGAAATTTCTTGGAGTTACGATGTAAATCAAAGAATGGCCGAAATGGATATTTTGTGTGCTGATACGGAAGATCTTAAAGGTGAAATTTCAAAGTTGCAGGATAGTATGCTGGTATTTGATGAGCTGGGTAATAATATGCAATACGAAAAGTTTTCAGTAGATAGGATTTTATGAGGGGAGGGGTTTTCTTGAAAAACGATTTAAATGTCAAGCTGATATCCATGGAAGATATTATGGAAACAAAATGCTGTGATATTCAGGAAGTTATTAGGGTAATTGAAGAAGTTCTTGTTGATTATAAAAATGGTGGAGTTATGCTTCCAGATAAAATTTCGCAAATCTTTAATCTGGAAACGCAGGATAGAATTAACTGCATGCCATCAACATTGATGAAGGACGGTGTTTGCGGAATTAAATGGGTATCCGTTTTTCCAGAAAACCCACATAAGTTTTCATCTCAGAATGTTTCCGGCGTAATTATTTTATCAGAATTGGAACAGGGATTTCCGATTGCGGTGATGGATGGCACGCTGATTACTGCATTACGCACGGCTTGTATGGGGGCAATTGGGGCAAAATATTTAGCTCGTCAAGATAGCCATATATATGGAACGATTGGCTCTGGAGAACAAGCAAAGGCGCACTTTGTTGCGATTAAACAGATGTTCCCGCAAATAGATACTTGTTATGTGGCATCCAGAAGTGGAAAAGGGGAAAATCAATTTATTGATATAATGAAAAAAAAGTATCCTGATGTCGATTTTATACCGTGTAATTCTGATTATGACAAGGCCGCCCAAAACGCCGATATAATTGTTACAGCAGTTAGCTGCCAAGCACCTCTTCTAAAAGCAGATGCTGTAAAAAATGGAACCTATTACTGCCATGTAGGTGGATGGGAAGATGAATACGCTGTACCGCAAAAAGCAACAAAAATTGTATGTGATGATTGGCATTCTTTAAAGCATAGGGGCTCACCAACCATTGCCCGGATGTATAAAGATGGATTGCTAAAAGATAGCGATATATATGCTAATATAGCCGACATTATAGACGGAACAAAGCCTGGTCGAGAAAATGATGATGAAATTTGCTATTTCAATTCCATCGGTCTTTCTTTTGTTGATGTTAGCGTTGCATACAGTTTCTATAAGAAAGTGCTGAATAGTAATCTGGGAAAAGACTGGAAGATTCAGGAAACAGATGTTACAGATGCATTGTTAAAGAGTATCTGATTGTGGAGCATTCCTGTAATTCATTAAAAGCGCCAATTGAATAAAAAAGAACCTCAAGGTATGATTGAGTTGCATCTTGGCGGATGTAAACAAAACAATCAAAACACCGGAGGTTCAACATGAATTATACACAGAATGAAAAAATTGAGCAAGTAACAGATACAACATTGGTTGTTGGAGTTGATATTGGAAGCCAGACGCATTATGCAAGAGCTTTTGATAACAGAGGGCGCGAGCGTACAAAACGAGTTTTTTCATTTCAGAATGATATCGAAGGATTTAATTCCTTTCAGCTTTGGACAGAAAAGCTGAAAAATGAGAATAAAAAGACTGCAGTTCTGATTGGCTGTGGCCGACTGGTCATTACTGGTTTGCGTTTGCAAAGTATGTACAGGATCATCAGAAAACATTGGTAATGGTCAATCCATTCTCTGTTAAGAAGATCAAGGATCTTGATGATAATATTCCAAAGAAAACGGATGCAAAAGATCCGAAGACAATAGCAAAGCTGGTTGTGGATGGAAGATATTCGATTCCATACATGCCAGAGGGCATTTATGCCGAGACAAGAGATTTGGTATACAGCCGTGACAGGATTATGAAGCAGCATAACATATCTGCAAACAGAATCCAGAGAGGGCTTGCAATACACTTCCCGGAGTATCTGGGATTATATACAAGATTTGATGCCGCAAGTGGTTTGGCGGTGCTTGAAAAAGCACCAATGCCGAAGGATGTAATTGCACTTGGAGTAGAAGGAATCCGAAAGATCTGGCACGATAAGAAGATGCGTGGCAGAGGCGTTACAGAAGATAGGGCAAAGACCCTGGTAGAAGCTGCACACAATAGTGTTGGTCTGGATGGAGAAATTGGAACAAGAAGTGAGTTATATATGCTGCTTGAGGAACATCATTATGGATTTCACAACTGGAAGCTGTGAATAAGGTACTGGAAGAGACTATTCGGAAAGTACAGCATGTGGAGAAGTTACTCGCCATTAAAGGAGTAGGAAGTGTTACAATAGCAGGATTTATTGCTGAAGTAGGTGATATAAGACGTTTTAAGTCGCCGAAACAGATCCAAAAGTATGCCGGTTTGGAATTAGTAGAAAACAGTTCCGGAAAGCATAAGGGAAGATCGAGAATCAGCAAGCGAGGAAGAAGAAAACTCAGAAAGATCTTGTATCAGGTAATGATACCGTTGTTGGCAAGGAACAAAGAGTTTCGAACAATCTATGATTATTATGTGACTCGTGTAAAAAATCCATTAAAACGAAGACAGGCAATGATTGCTGTCAGTTGTAAGTTAATTCGCGTATTCTATGCGGTATTAACAAAAGGTGTGGACTATGACCGGTTTAAAATTATGTCAGATATTCATCATGAAAGAGGAGTTATAGCCGCATAAGAAAGAAGTACTGTAAACAGGAAAGCGTCCGCCGTCAATGGTGCTGTGAAACAGGAATGTAAAAGTATATAAAACAAAGTAGAGCTAGTAGCTGCGTTGACATTTTTTATAGGGCAAAGACCTTGCTGTAGGAGCATAAGCAGCACCCAACTATGGATAAGCAGAACGAAGGAATTTAGGACCCGGCAGAGGCAGGTGATCCTGGTAGATATGAGAGGTTAGTTACTGTAGAGGAATTTGGGAGAACAAGAAAGTCTTCATAGGGAAAAACAAACGACGTTTTATTTCTTGTACCTAAAATCATCAGAAATGGACTCTTAGAAGTCGCTTCATATCCAGAAAACTCTGTTTTGTAAATATATGTAACCTATTAACGATTTAGCAAATGCCGTAAAATCAAGGCTTTTTGTTAAATTTGCACTAAAAAGAATAGAGAGGGGAATATGGATAATAAAATTTTAGTTACTCGTTCATCTATGCCGACTCTTGACGAATATGTTGAAGAGATTCGTTCTATTTGGGATAGCCACTGGCTGACTAACATGGGTGTAAAGCATAAGCAGTTACAAGCACAGTTGGAGGAATTTTTGGAAGTTCCGCATGTGGCTCTTTATACAAATGGCCATTTGGCATTGGAGAATGTTATCGCAGCGCTGAACCTGCCAGAAGGAGGTGAAGTGATTACTACACCGTTTACTTTTGCGTCTACTACACACGCAATTGTTCGAAACAGATTAGTTCCAGTGTTCTGTGATGTCAATGAGAAAGACTATACGATCGATGTTACAAAGATTGAGAGTCTCATCACAGACCGTACGGTTGCTATCGTGCCTGTACATGTCTACGGCAATCTTTGTAATGTGGAAGAAATTGATAGAATTGCAAAGAAGAATGGCCTGAAAGTCATCTATGATGCTGCTCATGCTTTCGCTGTAAAATACAAAGGTGTGTCTTCTGCATGCTTTGGTGATGCATCAATGTTCAGTTTCCATGCTACAAAAGTATTCAATACCATTGAGGGCGGTGCAGTCTGCTTCAAAAATGATAGCTGGGTTCAATTGCTGAATGATCAGAAGAACTTTGGTATTCATGGACCTGAATCAGTGTGCTTTGTTGGTGGTAATGCCAAGATGAATGAGTTTCAGGCAGCAATGGGAATTTGCAATCTGCGCCATCTGAGCGATGAAATTGCAAAGAGAAGGAAAGTCGTAGAGCGTTATCGCAAGCGTCTGTCTGGTGTAGAAGGAATTCAGCTTAGTGCTATTCAAGAAAATGTGGAAAGTAACTATGCGTACTTACCAGTTGTTTTCGACGGCTATAAGTATACTCGTAATGAAGTCTTTGCAATGTTGGAAGAGCAGGGCATCACGGCGAGAAAGTATTTCTATCCGCTAACCAATAGTTTTGAGTGCTATCGTAACTATCCGACTGCTGGAACGGAGAAAACTCCTGTGGCACAGCATTTGGCATTGCGTGTGCTGACCCTGCCGTTGTATGCAGATCTTGCACTGGAAGATGTTGATCGTATCTGCGATATCATTCTTGGTTAAGAGAAACCGCAATACATAAATAAAAGTAGATAAGAACGCCTGCACGCTTTTAGATGCAGGCGATGCTGCTCGAAATTACATACCTCTTCGTGGTGAGCAGTAGGCAACGTAATATCTATTACGGCAGAAATGTATTAAAGCTTAATAACAATTTGTGATTAACATAGAAAGTAGGAAAAATAATGAAGGGAATTATTTTAGCGGGAGGTTCAGGTACACGTCTTTATCCATTGACAAGGGTGACAAGCAAACAGTTGTTACCTGTGTATGATAAACCGATGATTTACTACCCGCTGTCAACACTGATGCTTGCCGGAATTCGAGATATCTTGATTATTTCTACACCGCAAGATACGTCGAGATTTCAGGAGCTGCTGGGAGATGGAAAACATTTCGGAATTAATTTATCATATGCTGTACAATCAAGTCCTGATGGTTTAGCGCAGGCGTTCATCATTGGAAAAGAGTTTATTGGAAATGATGCTTGCGCAATGGTGCTTGGGGATAATATTTTCTATGGTGGATGGTTTAGAAAAAACTTATCTGATGCAGTACATAATGCAGAAAATGGATATGCAACTATTTTTGGCTACTACGTCAAAGACCCTGAGCGATTTGGTATCATGGAGTTTGATAAGAATAAAAATGTGATCTCTGTTGAAGAAAAGCCGAAGAATCCAAAGTCAAACTATTGCATTACGGGCTTATATTTCTATCCTGCCGGTGTGTCTGAAATGGCAGAGCAGGTTGTTCCTTCAGCACGTGGAGAGCTTGAAATAACCACATTGAATGACATGTATCTTAAACAGGAAAAGCTAAAAGCACAGATTTTGGGTCGTGGGTTTGCTTGGCTGGATACTGGAACGATGGACAGCCTGATGGAAGCGGCCATCTTTGTTCAGACAGTTCAGAATCGACAGGATATGGTAATTTCTGCACCAGAAGAGATTGCTTACCATGAGAAGTGGATTGATAAAGAAAAATTGCTCGAATCTGCGGATGCTTATGGAAAGTCTCCTTATGGCGAACATCTGAGAAGAGTGGCAGAAGATAGAATTATTTTTTGAAAGGCGAGGAAGAAGAGAATGAATATTATTGTTACCGGCGGTGCCGGTTTTATTGGTAGTAACTTTGTGTTTCATATGTTGAAGAAGTATACGGATTACCGGATCATCTGTCTGGACAAGCTGACCTATGCAGGCAATTTGTCCACGCTGGCACCTGTTATGGACAACCCGAATTTCCGCTTCGTGAAGGCAGACATCTGTGACCGCGAAGCTGTGGATAAGCTGTTTGAAGAAGAACATCCAGATATCGTGGTCAACTTTGCAGCAGAATCTCATGTTGACCGTTCCATCGAGGATCCGAGCATCTTCCTCCAGACCAATATCATTGGTACCAGTGTGCTGATGGACGCTTGCCGAAAGTATGGTATCCAGCGTTATCATCAGGTTTCTACCGATGAGGTTTATGGCGACCTGCCGCTGGATCGTCCTGACCTGTTCTTTACTGAGGAGACTCCTATTCACACCAGCTCTCCGTACAGCAGTTCCAAGGCTGCAGCAGACCTGCTGGTTCTGGCTTACCACCGTACTTATGGTCTACCTGTGACGATCTCTCGTTGCTCCAACAACTATGGTCCGTATCACTTCCCGGAGAAGCTCATTCCGCTGATGATCGCTAATGCTCTGGCTGACAAGCCGTTGCCTGTTTACGGTGAGGGCCTGAATGTCCGCGACTGGCTGTATGTGGAAGACCACTGCAAGGCTATCGACCTGATTATCCACAAGGGTCGTGTTGGCGAGGTCTACAATGTCGGCGGTCACAACGAGAAGCAGAACATCGAGATTGTAAAGATCATCTGCAAAGAGTTGGGTAAGCCGGAGAGTCTGATTACCCATGTTGGCGACCGTAAGGGTCATGATATGCGTTACGCCATCGACCCGACTAAGATCCACAATGAGCTGGGCTGGCTGCCGGAGACCAAGTTCGAGGACGGCATCAAGAAGACGATCCAGTGGTATCTCGATAACCGTGAGTGGTGGGAGACCATCATCAGCGGCGAGTATCAGAACTACTACGAGAAAATGTACAGCAATCGCTAACAGGGAGTGAACGCAGTAAAAATCAATATTGACGAAAGAAACAGGGGCGATACAATCTTGAGAGCAGAGCAGAGCAGAGCAGAGCAGAGCAGAGCAGAGCAGAATTATGCGATTGATGTTGTGAAATACATAATGGCATTTTGTGTTATTGCTATTCATACATTGCCATTAAAGAATGTTCAAAATGAAGTAGTTACCAGTTTGTTTGATATATTTGTTTCACTTGCGGTTCCATTCTTTTTTCTTTCAAGTGGATATCTTGTAGAGAAAAAATGCAAAAAAAGGAATGACAAGATATTCGTATTAAACAAGCAGATACAGAAACTGATACGGTATTATGTTATTTAGACGGCAATTTATCTGCCTATTACAATATATTGGTTTGCCTAATCTGGGGACGGGATAGTAAAGTCTACGGCTTTGTTCTTTAGGAATGTGATCTTTCAAGGTGAAAATCACTATTCATGGCCGTTGTGGTATCTTCTTTCATCCATATATGGATTTATGGTATATAAGATCATATCTAAAAAAAGTTCGAACTGTACGGTATTGTAGCTATCTGTATTGCCGTTACTTTGCAGTATTCGGTAGATTATATTATGGCAGTGCCCGTTTCTGAGAACCAGTTACTTGGCATTATTTTTGTTTTAATAGAAAAAACAATAGGTAAAGGAAGAATCTTTTCGGGAACATATTATATTTTGCTGGGTGTGTTGATTGCAAGAACAAGAATATTTGCAAAGGCAAAAATTATTCTTCCAGTATTGGTGGGAACGTTTTTAGCTGCAGCATTCTTAAATCTCTTTCTCATGAAAATAATAATGAGTGTGATGTTCTTTATGTTAGTGCTGATGTGCAACTGCTCTGGCGATGGAAGAAAATTTAGACGAACAAGTACAGTAATATATTATATGCACATGATTTTTCTTTTTGTACTGAATATGTTATGCAAGCAGTCGATGTATGGATTTGTTGGGTTTTGCTTCTGTTGTTTTATGACAAATATATTTGCTTATATATTGAACACAAATGAATATTGCAAAAATAATACAGCGGTAAGTTTGCTATTCGGTTCTCTATACAGATAGTACAGATAGTAGGTGCCTGACCCCATGAACAAAGCGGTTGATTATGCATTTCAGGATATTGAGGATATTCCCGGGGAGCTGCCGGCAGGCAGAACTAAGCCATGGGGGGACGGGACAGGCCGTGCTTGCTGCTAAAGCCGTGCTGAAGACACCATTTGTCGTGATAAATGCTGATGATTATTATGGCAAGGAAGGCTTCAGACTGGTTCATGAGTATCTGGTGAACGGAGGACAGTCGTGTATGGCTGGATTCGTACTTAAGAATACATTGTCTGATAATGGTGGTGTGACCAGAGGCATTTGCAAGATGGACGATCAGAATAATTTGACAGAGGTGGTGGAGACCAAGAATATCGTCAAGACTGTGGATGGTGCAGAGACGGATGGCACAGCCATTGATACGGAGTCTCTGGTGTCCATGAACATGTGGGGACTGACACCGGAATTCTTGGATATGTTGGAGGCAGGATTTGCGGAGTTCTTTGAGACGGAGGTCCCAACTGATCCACTTAAGGCAGAGTTCCTTATTCCTACATTCATAGGAGAGCTTCTGGATGAGAAGAAGATGACGGTTAAGGTCCTCCGGACGGACGATACCTGGTATGGTATGACGTATAAGGAGGATGTTGAGGCTGTTAAGGAGAGCTTTAAGGGGATGATTGAGGACGGCGTGTATGAGAAAGATTTGTTTGGGGATTTGTAGATAGGATGTTTATATGGATGTGATGTGATTGCCAGCCCGGGAGGGCTGGCAATTGGTGGTTATGGGTAATTATATATTAGTATATAAAACCACAATGCCCAAGTTACACATTGATTTTGAATACTAAAGATATAGCATAAAATAGAATTGTATGATAGAATGTTAATGGAATATAAAGAAGGTGTATTGATAGAATAAAAAAATATTGCAGAAAAGTGCACAATAGGTCAATGTTATGATGGTGGAGTAAATCGTGGAGAGAATGGAGAATGGAGAATAGAGTTATATATAATGTGAAGGTCAATGAAGATACATATCAAGTGGAATTGGAAAAAAAGGTGATGGCTGATAGCAGTTTTGAAGTTCAAGAATCAAGTGCGAATGTTTGTTATGAAGCAATAAAATCAGAATATGATTATTGCGTTACAAGGGCAGAAAAGTTAGAAAATAAGGTATATATTTTACTAGCCGCATGCACATTTATTTTTGCATTATTAACGGCACAAATCGATAAAATAGGGAAAATGAAATTCCCTAGTAATTGCATGGAATTATGCATTGTGATTTTATATGTAATCACGCTTATTATAGCTATTGCTAGTAACGTTTTGATGATTATTTTATCAATTAATTTATTAAAAAGTACAAAGTTTGAAAGAATAGATGAGGCAATTTTGCTGACACAGGGGCTACTTGACGAAAGTGATATAACGGCTGTTAAGTTTATTGGCAGACTTTATGTACAGAATACAGAACGAAATAATGCGATTTTAGAGAAAAAATATTTTCGATTTAATAAATGTGTTGTACTGTTCTGTGTAGGCACAATAGCAGGGATTGTTCTTGCATTACTTAGTAATATTATTTGTGTATAACCAAGGAGGAGATGCAATGTCTAACAAAGAAAATTGGGAAGAAATACTCAAAGCTTGTAGAAAAAAAGGCCCTATGGATGAAAGATTACTCCGGGGCCCAACTGAGTCGAGTGAGGAAAAAGATGATGGATATTATGCAAATGCTATGAGTGGTAAGAAATACCTTCAGTTTTCATGTGATGAAGATGAAGACAAAGAGTAGAGGATTAGAGATTCACACTATCTGATAATGAGGTTCTGAATATGAGTGAATTATATGGATACGTATATCCATACAGGCAGACCCCTAAGTATGCTAGTTTACTCATACAGAGTATTTAAGATTTTTCATATACAAAAGCGGGAAAAGAAATATATTTGTGATATATATAACAGGACAACGTATTTTTAAAGGGAGCACAATGTACAATTATAATAATCTATACAATTTTAAGAACACAATAAGACATTTTATTAATATAGATTCGTTAATTTTTCCAGATGATATTGCCGCATTTGACATAAGTAAACTTGCCTGGTCTGCACCCTTTAAGTATCGTATAAGAAAAACTTCGGATTCATTTAGATCACTTAAGATTCCTAATATTCTTGTTTTTGCAGCTGCATATGAAAAGATGAAAAATTTACCTGATTTTAATAATCCTACTAATTTAGATGAAAAACATAAAAGACTTTCTGTCAATATGCGTGCCGGAGAATTTAGAATAGGATCTTTTGAAAGCTGCTTAAAAGAGGATTTTGAGAAATTGTGTATTTATGACTGTTTATTAAAAATAGATATAAAAGAGTTTTATGGCAGGATATATACACATCTTTTGGGTATGGGAGATTGCGAGAGATATCTTACTGATATGAATATTGGTGCAACGAATGGGTTGATAATGGGAAATTATCTTTCGCTATATTGGGCAGAAAAACATTTAAGTGATATAAGTCATGATTTGGAATCTGAATTTAGCGAAAAAAATATAGAATGCGAATTTAGTTATTTTTCTGATGATTTCTATTTCTTTTTCAATGATGGAAATGAAAATGAAATCATCAAGATCTTTGATAGGGTATTGGAGAAATATGATTTAGAAAGAAATAAAGACAAAAAAGAATGTTGGGATTATTTTTCATATAACAATTATAATGTGGTGGAGAAATACTGGAAGAAAATAATTTCTGTATGTAATCAAACGAGACACCAGGATACGCAAAATAGACTTGTATTTATAAATCAGCTCATTTACAGATGCTCGTTGCTGGAGGATGATAAGCTACGTAGAATATTGATTAATGGCTTTTTTAGAACTAAGTATTTTAGGAAAGATATAAATTTTTCCAGATATACATTCAGAAATTATGATATTCATCAATTATGTTTTTTATTTAAAGTGTCACCTGAATGTTTGCTATACTGTGCTGATAGAATTGAGAAAATTTCTAATTTTGATGCAGATTATTTTAGACATTTTTTGGAAGTAAGATATAAGGAAAGTCTGAAGAAAGACTTTAATGAAGAACAATTGTACTATTTTTATGCTATGAAACTTTGGGGATTTGAAGACATATTAAAACAACAGAATGAATTGGTGACATATAGCAGAAATCAAGTTTTAATTTCATACTATTTGATGGAAAATTGGTTTTCAGTGGAACAAATAGAAAATTTAAAGCAACAAAAAGACGAAGAATTGTGGTTTCAAAGTTATCACCTTATTTTGTATATACAAGAATTATTTAATAATTTGGATAACAGTATTGATGAATATTTGTTGCCAAGTTATGCAAAGAAAGAGGCACAAAAGAATGCGTACAGAGAGTTTTACAAAAATAATCTGCAAGCAAAAAAATCTATAGTTATACCTATAGATGAGGTTAATGAAAAACTAAATAACTACTTAGAAATACGTTTTGAGGAACATATACGAGTGTGCGAATAAAAGGTCGGTAATGAACTTCTTTTGTGGTAATATCTAGGATTTACATTCTAAACAGACAGTAAGGAATGGGTATGACTTATGACCCAAGACAGGCTGCTATAGGGTGTCATGAGCATAATTCACAGTTGTATATTGCATATTCTGATATTATGAATTCTATTACATAATATTTGTGGGATAGAAAGTAAACGCTCCATAGCTGAATAATCCGGGGTGAAATCCATCACCTGTCCGGCGTATGGAAATCAATGTTCCGCTTTTTAGGAAATCACACTCGATTCCTGTAAAAAGGGAATCACATTTTTCCTAAAACCTTATAATGATGTTATGCACTTTTAGTGTAAATTCATTATGAGGAGGTCACGATTATGACCAAATATCGCAAAATCATCCGGCTTACCGTATTAGGATTCTCACAACGTAACATCATGGCAAGTTGTGGTGTTTCACAAAAACTGTCGTCAAAGTTCGAAAACGTGCCAGAGAACTAAATATCTCTTGGCCACTTGATGAATCAATGACCGACACAGAGCTTCAAAAGCTTATGTTCTCGAAAGAGAACAAGGTATCTGCCAACAAGCGGATACCTGATTATGCTTACATCCGTAAGGAGTTGCTCCGCAATGGAGTCAGTAAGAAACTCCTGTGGACTGAATACATGGAGGACTGCCGTGCCAACGGCGATGAGCCGCTTATGTATTCCCAGTTCTGCTACCACATCCAGCAGGATGAGCAGAAACGACGTGTTGCCATGCACATCAATCGAAAACCCGGTGAGCAGGTTGAAGTTGACTGGGCAGGGGATCCTGCAACAATCATTGACCCGGATACCGGTGAAATTTTAAGGGCTTATATATTCGAATGTAGTAGTAGGTGCCTGTCCCCAATGTGGTCATGGGGCCACGGAGACCGTGGCTCTTGCTGCTCTATAACCACACACCTCTACGCGGTGAGCAGCAGGCAACGATCGAATGATTGGCTGAAATGTGAGTTAAACGTAAGAAGAAAGGATGATGTAAATGATTCTCAAGAGAGATGATGCATTTAGAGCTGTCTGTGAATTTAGAACAGAAGTGACTCCGGGAAGATTTAGCGTTGGAACAGGAATGTTCGTAAGTTTGCAGGCTGATGAGAACAGCTTCTATGGTTGGATCGTAACAGCAGGGCATTTAGCGGTAGGAACTACAGATAGTACAGAAATCGTGATTGCCACTAAAGATGGAAAAGTAGAAGTACTGCCATTGAAAATGTTTGGCCCTATAACTAACTGGAAACATCATCCGGTTGCGGATGTAAGCGCATTCCAAATTATTTTTTCAGACACAAATAAAAAATTCATGGAAAATCGTTTTTTCCCATATGACCATATTAATACAGAACGAAATGCTGTTTCAAGAGATTTTGAACTGACATGTATCGGATTTCCACAGGGGCTTGGGACTGAGGACTCGTTCTCTCCTTTTACCTTTAGATCTTATGCATCGTCTGGATTTGTTACGTTACAGCGTGCGGATACAGGTAATTTGTCTGAATTCTTTTGCTTAGAGAATCCAAGTGTGGGTGGCTATTCTGGATGCCCAGTCTTTGATCTGGGATATTCTACGAATGGATTGATGACAATGACAAAAGAGAAAACTTGGTGTCATGGAATTATGCATGGAACAATGAGTGATAATACTGGTGGGAAAATCGCACTGGTAACGCCTACGTTTTATTTAAAAGATATTATGCGTGGATATTAAATAAAATAAGTACTTACTATAATAAATGCACATAGTAGGCAATGCCATTAAGTTAATTGTTCGCTAAGTGTTCGATGTATCAGGAAGAACCACAACCAGTGTTGTATTCCGACCTACCATTGGTGCCAGACCCATAAACACGAATGAACACTACCGAAATTTTCTTATGCGACAGTTGAGGTGAAGTGGTTTGTGTGATATACTTTATAATATTTTGTTGTATATTTGTTTGTGAGAAGATAATCAGGAATATAAGAGGATGGAGTATTTATGGAAACTATAAAGGATGTTCGTGATTTTAAAGCTTTTTTGAAATCAAATAAAGAAAAAATCCAAACTAGTACAGTGAATGCTTCAGACATTTCTATTCATGATGAATGGATGAGAGAAGATAAATGGGATGAAATATATAAAAAAGAGGGGAAAAATAATGGGGGAGTATAGGACTGGAGAAGTGTGGTGGACACATTTTCCATTTGAAGAGATTGATGAAGATAAGCATAGACCGGCAATTGTATTGGATGAGGACACTATAGCAGTACTCGCAATGATGGTTACAAGTAAGGACAAAGAGAACCCATATTGTGTGAAGATTGATGACTGGAGCGCAGCGGGTCTTTCGGTTGAGTCTTGGGCTAGAATTGACAGAATCATTAGTATGGATGAATGGAGAATGGATCGTAAGATTGGCGATTTATCAAATCATGATCTTGCTAAATTTATGCAGTTGGCAACGGAAGTGATATCTGAAACAACACATGAATTTTCACTGGTTGCAATAATCAATGAAAGAGGAGAATTTCTCCAAAAATATGATGAAAGATGGGGGTGTTATTTATTCCCATATTTTAGAAGTATTGATCCAAATAAGAAAAATGTTGATGATAATGTCAGTAGGATAATGAAGACAGAAGTAAGTACAACATATATAACGACAGCAAAGCATTGTAAATATTCTGTTAGTGATGATGTTTATAAAATTTATAATCATAAATTATATAGATTAGAGTTGGGGAATGTTCCAGAACATATGATGGAGCGCTCATTTGAAATAGATGGAGAACCATATTCATGGATGTCAATGGAACAGCTAGAGAACGATGCTGATATAATGGCGAAAAATGATGATATAATTGCATTTGTAAAGATGAAATGTTTATGATGGGTACGAAGAGTTTATATGTTGCAGTATAACTTATTCAGTGGGGTAAAATCAGTGCTTATTTAATGGTGTCTAAGGTGTCAGGTGCAAGAGAATATTCTGTGAACATTTGCACCGGCACGTCGTAGGTTTCCTCGTGAAATTATGTTTTGCTGCATAAAAACAGATATAAAATAAACATATAATCATAGATTGTGGTACAGGAGTATAAAGAATTAAAAAAATACGTCAACAGGGGTTGTGCGAATTTGCTTTGTGTGATTATATCCGTAAATAACGATATTGATCTTTGGGGAGGAAGATAGGGCATGACAGTAGGACAACGAATCTTTGAATTATTGGACCAAAAAGGAATGTCACAGAAAGAGTTTTCAATTAGAACTGGGATAGCGACCACAACGATCAGTGATTGGCGGAAGAAGAATACGAATCCAGGTTCAGACAAGATACTGCTCATATGTGCAGCTCTGGATGTAACACCAGAATATCTGCTATCTGGTGTTACAGAGGATAGCAAGAGAGGACAGGCTATGGACTATGTTGTTATTCCAAAAGATACTGAAGAACGATGGGTTATAGATACATTTAGCAAGATGGATTTTGAAGACAGGGAACATCTGATTTCATATATGAAGATGATGGCGAAGAAATAATGAATTTTGAATGTAGAGAAGTGGAGAAGCATATACTTATAATACAGCAGCGTGCTGTCTTCAAACTCGAGGCTAGCATAATGACAGCAAGAGCATTTGAATATATACTTTAATTACAGTAAGAATTTACTGCAAATGTTTGTTGCGACTCGATATGCAACTAAAATAAGGTCGAGTTCAAATGTTTCGAGACTTCATTCATGAGAGTGAGGTCTCTTTTTGTTAGGAGAAATAAATGGGCAGGTGCATGATAGACCTTGTTTTTATACATACAAAGATAATTCTACAGGAATATATTGGATGATTCCATTTTCATCTCAGGTATCAAAAGTTAAAAAAGATCTATAACAGCAAAATGCAAAAATATAAGCGCTGTGATACCACAGTTTTTGGCGAGGTGCTCGGTCATGAAAAAGCGTTCCTTATAGGAGAGATATAAGGGGCTGACAATTGGTGGTTATGGGGAATTATATATTGACATATAAAAACACAATATCCAAGATACACATTGATTTTGAATGCTAAAGACATAGTATAAAAAAGAATTGTATGGTAGAATGTTAATGGAGTATAAAGAAGTTGTATTGATAGAATTAGAAAAATATTGCAGAAAAGCGCACAATAGGTCAATGTTATGATGTTGGAGTAAATCGGTGGAGTGAATGGAGAATAGAGTTATATATAATGTGAAGGCCAATGAAGATAGTAAATATATTGGATGTTCCAGAGTAATATTATTGTGTGGAGATATTGCCAATCCAGTAGACGGAGAAAACGCATGTCCATACGGGCAAGACTCCTTAATATGCTAGTTTACTCATACAGAGTATAGCATGTCTGCCAAAGCCTTCCTTGACAGTAACTTTGGCATTTGCTCGACAAATAAAAGTTATTTGAGAATTATTATATAAAGTGGTATACTTTTTAATCGTTAGTTCAAATATGTCAGGAAATGTATAGGGAGTTTCCCATAGTTAAAGATACCACACCCAATATCACAAACTCACGCTTAAACAATATTCCTTAGTCAACCACATACAATAGCAAATACAAAAAAGCTGGAAGCAGACTTAATTTTGCTTCCAGCTTTTCTATATTATTTAGTTTTGATGAAGCCGTTCTATAATACTTGTTTTTGCGATCTTTCGATATATGATTGCCGGAATAATAACCGTTAGCGCAATCAAAAATGGATAGATAACAAACATAGGGAAAATAACAAATTTATAAGTGAAAAACCAAATGCTATTTGAAATTGCTCTTACAATGATAACCGATACCAGAGAACCAAATACGATTGACGCAACAACTGTTCCCGCAGCATAGTATAAGCCCTCAAATGACAGCATTTTCTTTAGCTGTTTTCCTGTCATACCAATACTTTGAAGCATGGCAAGTTCTTTTCTTCGTGTAATAATGCTGGTAAGAACAGAGTTTACAAAATTTGTAATTCCTATTAAGCCAATGATAATGCTTAACGCTCCCCCTATGGTAATAATCAGAGAGGTTAAATCATTAAAGGAATTGATATACGTTTGTTTAGAGTCGTAATTCATACTCGGCTCAATGTCCTCAACATAGCTGCTCAAAAATTCCTCCATATCAGCTTCCATACCGTCAACTACATTGAATGGGAAGCTAACCAAATGAGGTTGCTCGCAAAGAGGTAAGAAAACATCCGTCGGCATATAGAACTTTGCAAATCCGGTACTTCTTATCGTATCGGTGTTTTCATTGATTAGCACCTTTGCCATAACCTTGCAGTCAAAGTTATTATCTATACTACTGGAAAGTCCGTTCATTTGTACATGATTGAAGTGAAGTGTATCGCCAACATGAATATTAGGGTCATCAATAATGTTTCCATTGTCATCAGCGGTCAGGGCATACAGTACATAGTTCCCGGATTTTAATGCTTCCCAATCAATCGTTCCCTCTATAACATCCATTGAGTTCAGTAAAAAATCATCTGCTCCATATAATTGAACCAAAGGATTTCCCTCAGCGTCTTTGTTATAATTTGAGGTAACTCCATTCTCGACAGAAAATGCTTCTTCCAAAATCTTTGTAGTATATAACTCGCCACCCTCATCAAATGCCGGATTTTGCTTAACTGCTTCAATAAAAGAAGTGGAAAGGTCATTTTTGCTGTCGCTATTTCCAAACTTAAAATTGAAGTAATCCGCAGTAGAGATGATGAAATCCTTGTTTACAAATTTCTCTACATATTTTTCCACATCAAAGCCGCTTGCAAGTGTGAATACAGTGTTGAACAATACCAAACTCAAAGTCATAGAAATAATAACCAAAATTGTACGTTTCTTGTTCCGACCAAGATTTGATAATGCCATGCGATGAATTTTGGCTCCATGTATAGACTTTTTATTAGACGTCTTTTTGCCTTGAAATGCTGTTGCGTCATTTTCGGTATAGCGGATTGCTTCAATAGGCGATACTGAACCTGCTATTTTGGCAGGCTTATTTACGCTAATAATCACTGTAACAAGTGCAAATAAAGCAGCTCCGATAAAAATAATTGGATTAGCAGTTACTTTTACTCCTGCGTCCGAAGCATAAACTGTGCCGTTCATTAAAAATGGTACTAATGCTCGTCCAACAAAGAAACCAATTAGCAAGCCGAATGGAATACCGATAAAGGAAAGTAACATAGCCTGTTTGCTGATAAGTTTCTTTATTTGTCGTTTTGTTGTGCCTAAAGTTTTAAGCTGTCCGTAGGATTGAATATCTTGAATGACAGAGATTTGGAAAATATTATATATAATCAAATACCCTGTTATCATAATTAAAAGTATGCCAACAATCCCCGAAATCAATAAAGCTGGATTTTCTAAAAAGTTACTGCCTTGATATGCAGGACTAACACGAGCGATCACATAATTGTCATCTGATGGACTTCCGCCCATAGTATCACAAGTATAGCCCGTTTCAGCAAGAAGCTGATGTAATTTTGATTCGATAGCTCCGTTTCCATGAAACATAACATAAGCGGCGACTACGCCGGAATAGTCATTATCTTCGGGATAGGTGTATGTTAAAAGTTCAGAATTATTGTCAACAAAGGCTTTAGAAACAATAAGTCGTCCAATATTACTTAGGCTGTCTGTTTCCCAAAATCCGCATAGTACAAAATTCTTTGAATATGAAATCCCTTTAATTTGATAGTCCAAAGTTACGGTTGCTCCGATTTCAGCAGGAATACCAAGTGCGTCCAGCGTTTTGGTATCAGCCATAATTTCATTCTCTGCTTCAGGACGGTGTCCCGTTGTTGGCTCATACCGTGCAAACTTCAAAGCAGTATCGTCCATAAACCACATATCAGCACGCCATTTTTCCAGTCCGGGATTATTGATATGATAAGACACTGCCTTTGTATAGGCAATCTGTTCAATCATCTCATTGCCTTTTATATTATCAAAAACCTCATCGCTTATATAATTCAAAACCGCTTGACCGTCGCCACCTTGTTTTCTGATATTTTGGTCGTGAACGGTATCTATCAAACCAGAGCCTAATGTAAAAATGGTTGTAAAGAGTATAGTAGTTAGAGCGATTGCAATAATTGCAATGATATTTCTACTCTTTCCTGCTTTGAAATAACGGTTGGATAATTTTTTGATAACAGGGCGATTGCTATTTCCAAATAAAATATCATTCATAGTTTTTGCCCCCCTTATTCTGCAATTTTCCCGTCCTCAATGCGGACAATACGGTCTGCAAGCTGGGCGATCTCGCTATTGTGGGTAATCATCACAATCGTTTGATGAAATTTCTGGCTTGTTACTTTCAACAGTCCCAATACATCGCTGCTTGTTTTACTGTCAAGATTGCCCGTTGGTTCATCGGCTAATATAATGGCAGGCTTTGAGACAAGGGCGCGAGCAATCGCTACACGCTGTTGCTGACCGCCGGATAAGTTGTTCGGCATATTTTGCAGCTTATCGCCGAGTGCCAGCATTTGCACAACTTCGTCCATGAAATTTTTATCTACTGTATCGCCATCCAATTCTACGGGCAAAACAATGTTTTCATATACATTGAGAACGGGAACAAGGTTATAGTTCTGGAAAATAAAACCGATATTGCGTCTGCGGAAAATCGTAAGCTGTTCATCGTTCAGCCCTGACAAATCTTTTCCCTTGACCTTTACATTACCGGAAGTGGGAACATCCAAGCCCCCCATCATATTGAGCAATGTGGATTTTCCGCTGCCGGAAGTTCCCACAATGGCAACAAATTCTCCCTGTTCGACAGTGAGAGTTACACCATCCAGAGCTTTTGTGATATTCGGCTCGGTGCCATAGTATTTTTTCAAGTTTTTTGTTTCTAAAATGCTCATAGAGAACACCATCCTTTCTTGTGATGGCTTCATTATAAAGGGCAATCCTCACAGAAATGTCACAGCCGACATAATAAATTGCCCTGAAATGTCACAATTCTGTGACATTTCAAAAAAACAGGTTATTCATGGGGAAGAAAAACGGAGAATGTTGAGCCTGTTCCTACTTGAGAAGTTACTTGTATATAACCGTTCTGCAAGCTAATAATTTCCCTTGCGAGATACAGCCCAATGCCGATTCCCTCTATATCGTGGACATTTTCTTCCCGATAAAAGCGCCTAAAAATTGCTCCCTGTTGGTTTTCGGGAATACCTTTGCCGGTATCAGTGATGCTGACTTTCAGGTGCATTTCCCAGCTTTCAACGCAAACACGGATAGAACCGTACTCCGGCGTGTACTTAACTGCATTATCCAATATGTTAAATAGGGCTTCTGCCGTCCATTTGCGGTCATGGGAAACAACCAATGTTTCCGGGCAGTTTACTTCAACTTGTATGTGCTTCCTTTCAGCGTTCAGAAAGATACCACCCAGAGCCATAGCAAGAGTATCATAAATGGGCTGCTGTTTCTTTTCAAGTGAGATAACACCCGTTTCAAGCCGGGATGTTTTTATCATAGCCTGCATTAAGAAATCCAGTTTATCAAG
>ULUI01017020.1_pt1 | contig 25704 bp, 14 predicted proteins | sample 1958371 | NCBI WGS metagenome assembly ULUI01 (sample SAMEA4835756, study PRJEB28245) | human gut metagenome | biome: gut microbiome; material: fecal sample | place: Denmark | collected 2008
AACTATTTTTACTAAATCTTGCATTTGTTTAGCTGTTTGAGCTGCATATTGAGCTGTAGATTTAGTATTTTCGGTCGTTATTTTAAGAGCCTTATACACGTATGTATAATAATCTGTTCCAAATTCAGCATAATCTGCGGAATTATAATATTCGTTGTAATTGTTTGTATCTGCAGTGTTGTATGGTGCGGATATGTTACCACTTGTTGCTGTGACTATAAGTCCCAGTATTATTCCCAATGCACAAACAATAATCTTACCAATAAGTATTGTTTTGTAGTTTGGCTGTTCTGATGTTAGCAAAGACTTTGCTCCTAACGATATGCTCTGTTTTGTTTCTGCTCTTGCCAAGGTATAACACCCACATTCAGGACAGATTTCTGTTCCGTCTTTAACGTATTTTCCACAATGCCCACAATATGCCATATGACATTCCTCCATATTCTTCTATAGTGCTTTTTGCACTACTTATTTTGTACTGTCATTATACCACTTTATTTCCACGATTTGTTAAGCTGGCTGCTTAGGATAACGATTACATTTTGTAAACAAAGTGTAAATTTTTCGGATGTAAACGTTGATAGGGGGTGTTTTTGAAATAAGGAGTGGGGAGCGAGGGGCGTTATTTCAAAAAGTGAGGAGTTTTTGAAATAAGGGGGATAAAAAATTCCGCCGCAGGTCGTATTAATTCGTGACCTGCGGCGGTCTTGCATTATTTTATGTACAGTCTATCCGCTAATCTGAGGAGTGCAATTTTATATGTGCAACGTAATGCATGTCAATAGTTTAGATAATTATTTTTAAAACGTCATAAGAACGTTACGATTTTTACACGAATATTAAAATTATGATATAATTTTCGATCGCATAGTGCTAAAATATAGCTGTAAGCAAAACTTATATCAGAAAGGACGGTTAAAAATATGAGAAGATTTAATGGCTATATGCACGGCATCGATATCGGAGGCTGGCTGTCACAATGCGATTACAGTAAGGAACATCTTGATAATTTTATTACAGAGGAGGACATCAAGCGTATAAAGGGCTGGGGCTGCGACCACGTTAGAGTGCCTGTGGATTATAATATCTTTCAGGACGAAAACGGCTTTATAGAGAGCGGCTTCGACTATGTTCAGAAGTGTATCGATTGGTGCGGAAATAACGGTATCAATATGATACTTGACCTCCATAAGACAATGGGCTTTTTCTTTGACAAGGCTCAGGCTGAAAGCGGATTCTTTGATAACGCTGAGCTTCAGCAGAAATTCTATGACCTTTGGGAAGAGTTTGCAAAGCGTTTCAGCAAATATTCTGACAGGGTCTCTTTTGAACTTCTCAATGAGGTAACTGACCCTAAGTTCAGCAAAAAGTGGAATGCTATCGTTGAAAATGCCATAAAGCTTATTAGAAGATATAGTGCTGATATAAATATCATTGTGGGCAGCTACTGGAACAACTCTATAGATTCAATGAAAGACCTTGATAAGCCTTATGACGAGCATATAGTTTATACTTTCCATTGCTATGACCCATTTCTTTTCACTCATCAGGCTGCCTATTGGGTAGATGAGATGCCAGAAGATTTCAGGATCGATTATCCTGGCAGCGTCCCAAAATACAGAACTGAGATAAAGCGTCTTGGTCTTGAATATATGCAGACATATGAGGAGGTCAAGACAGAGAAATTTACGCCTGATTATTTTATGGGAAGATTTGCTGAGGCTGTAAGGGTCGCAGAGGAAAGAAATGTTCCTATGTATTGTGGCGAATACGGTGTTATAAATCTTGCATCTGCTGAAAATACTCTTAACTGGTACAAGGATATAAGCAGTGCCTTTGAGAAATGTTCTATCGGAAGAGCGGCTTGGTCATACAAGGGCGTTGACTATGGCTTTATTGACGGACATCTTGACAGCGTTCTTGATGAACTGGTAAAGTATCTTTAATAGATCATTTCTTAATATAACTCCATTTTTGGACAAGCTCGGTCACGTTTGCCGAGCTTGTTTTTTTATGCTTAGTTTCATAAATTGATGTTTGCTCATAAAATTCTATTTACGATAATTATTTGATATAAATAATTGAATATTGATATAATAGTTTTAAAACAAAGGGTATAATATAAACATAATAATTCATAGTCACTTTCTTATAATAACTTCCGAATAAACAGACCTGCTTGAATATCAAGTGGGTCTGTTTTCATATATTTATAATCTTTCATAAATTCGATATTAAACACTTTTATGATATTTATGTTACGTTTTTGATATAAACAAAACGTTTACATGGTTATAATATATACAGAAACAACAAAATAAATTGCTTTTAGCGAAAAATTTTATTGAAAAATAGGAGGAAAAGGTTATGAAGATCAAAAAATTTGTAGCAGGTCTTTCAGCAGCGGTTCTCGCAGCAACAATGATGTCAGTTTCTGTTTCGGCAGCAAAGCTTGGCGATGTTGTTCATCCGTCAGAGGAGGACTCAAAAATGAATGACTCATATTACTCTATCGGAGCAATGGGCTTTTATATGGGTCAGGACTGGACCTGGAATCAGGGCGACTGGGTAGGCATCGATGATGCTGGCAAGATAACTGTTGAATATAAGATAAGCAAAGTTGTCACCGACAAGACAATGTCAGGCAAGGGAACTCTTGGAGATATGGGCGTTATGGTGGCTAATCTTCCTGATGGTGTTTATCCTGTGGACGTTAAGATATCTGACGCAAAGTTCGTTGCCGAGGACGGCACAACAACGGTTTTTGATTCGATTAATTCTATCACTTCATTGGACGAGGACCCAGAGGGTGGAATAAGAATACATATCAGACCAACTGAAGAGGTCGATGATGAAACAGGCGAGGTAACAAAGAAATCTCGTCCTGAGGTCGCAGGCTGGGAGAAGGAAGGCGCTTTCAACGGCGGCACACTTTCAATGACGCTTGATTTCGGTGTTGCATCTGCCGAGGGCGGAGAGTCAAAAACAGATGCTTCAAAGGCAGATTCAAAGTCTGATGCTTCAAGCTCAAAGGCTGATACGTCAAAGAAAGACGCTTCTTCATCTAAGGCAGATGCAGGCAAGACTTCTGCAGCAGCGGCTACATCTTCAAAAGCATCTGACGATACATCTAAGGCAGCAGAAACTGGTGCGGCTGTTGGCGGAGCATTTGCTGTTATCGCTCTTGCCGGCACAGCAGTGATCGTTGCAAAGAGAAGAAAGTAATATTTGGAGGTATGGCTATGAATAATGCAAAAAGAGTTTTGACATTTGCCCTTGCGGTTTGCTCGCTTTCCGCATTTGCATCTTGCGGAAGTTCAAGTGATTCATCAAGCAAGGTAGTTGACAAAAAGCTAAAGGAAGATCAGCAGCAGATAGTTCAAAGACTTGCTGATGATATGAAAGATGTGAGAGATCTCAAGAGCAACGAAATAAAGTGGTTTTCACATTGGGATATCAACCCTACTGAGGCAGAGGACAAGGAGATAGGTGCTGACCTTGCTTTGTTCAAGACAAAGTATAATGGTAAGATAAACTGGGTGCAGACCACTTGGGAAACTAAGTTTGACGATCTTGCGGCACTTGTAATGTCAAATGATTCACCTGATTTCATCGGTGCTGATGATATGGACGTTTTCCCTAAGGGTGCTATAAAGTCAATGATAGAGCCTATCGACGATTATATCGATCTTTCAAAGCCTCTTTGGACAGACATAAAGGGTGCGACAGATCAGTTTATGCTTGGCGATAAGCATTATGTGAGCGTTATCAGAACAGACCCTGCATATGTTTTTGTATACAACAAGCAGACAATGGAAGACAACGGCTATGATGATCCTGCTGAGCTTTTCAAAGAAGGCAAGTGGAACTGGGATACATTCACAGAAATGTGTCTTGATTTTACTGACGCTGAAAGCGATAAATACGCACTTGACGGCTGGTATTATGAAAAGGCTTTGCAGCAGTCTTCCGGTGTGCCGCTCATCGGTATCACAGACGGCAAGCTTGTAAATAATATTTCTGACCCTATGATAGCAAAGGCTCAGAATATGATGTATGAGCTGCAGAAGAACAATGTTGTTTATCCAAAGCACGAGAATAACTGGAAACTCAGAGGCGACGCAGAGGGCAGCGGAATGGCAACAGGTCTGACGCTTTTCTATCCTATCGGACTTTGGGCACTTGAGAATGCTCCGTCAACAACTGTAAACTATGGCGATGTATCAAAGGGAGAGGTAATGTTCGTTCCTGTTCCTTGCTCAGCTGATAGCGATAAACAGTATATCCCTTCAAGAGTACACGGCTTTAGCATTGTAAAGAACGCTCAAAATCCTGAGGGCGTGGCAGCTTTCCTTGAATGCTGCCGTTACGCAGAGCTTGACGAGGCTGCACATCAGATAACCCTCGATCAGTACAAGGACGATTACGGCTGGACAGATGAGATGCTTGAAATGAGAGAAACTATCTATGATCTGTCTGCACAGAATCCTGTATTTGACTTTGAACAGGGCGTATCTGCCGACCTTAACTCTATTTGCGATACTGCAATAAGAGGAACAATGAATCCGCAGGAGTCAAAGAGCTGGTCACAGGTCGTTCAGGAAAATGAAAAGGCTATAGATTATCTTATTGACGAGGCTATGACTTCAATGAAAGAGGCTAAATAATATCTAATTATCAGAAAAAAAGGGCGGCAGGGTGATTTGCCGTCCTTTTTCTATAAATATGAGGCTTTACTTGTGTCTGTAAATATGATATAATAAGCTAAAAAGCAGGGGGTGAAAGCTATGGAAATAAACAGAGAATTGTCTAAGCGGCAGTTTATGCAAAAGGAAAATGACTATCATCATTCACCATATGAAACGGAACTGGAATTTTATTCTGCGGTGCGGGAGGGCGACCTTGAAACGGTTAAACGTTTGTATACGCCGCTGGATACAAACGGAAAGGGCAGGCTCAGCAAAGACGAACTTAGAAACGTCAAGTATCATCTTGTCATAACCATAGCTATGCTGTGCAGGTTTTGCATCGAGGGTGGACTTGATCCGGAAACTGCGTATACCATAAGCGATATATACATTAATAAATGTGATGAGTGCCGCAATGAAGAAAGCGTTATGGCTGTACACAAAGAAGTCATCGTTTATTATACAAAGCAAATGAAAAAGGCGGCGTCACAGAACGTTTACTCGAAGCATATCCTTATGTGTTTTGACTGCATTTTTGATAATATTTACAAGGGCGTGACCGTCAATCAGATAGCTGATGAACTGAACATAACGCCTCAGTATCTTTCAAAGCTTTTCAGAGAGGAAGTTGGCGTAAAGATCTCTGATTTCATTATGTCAAAAAGGATACAAGCGGCTGAAAATATGCTGAGATATTCTGAATATAGTCCGCTTGATATAGCCAATTATCTTGCTTTCAGCTCGCACAGCCATTTTATTGCCTGCTTTAAGAAACAGACAGGACTTACGCCGAAACAGTATAGAGATCAGTTTTTCCGTGCAAACTGGAACAAGCATAGCACAAGCAGATCGAAAATTTAAGTTGATATTAATATTATAATATTTGCATTACTTTTATGATATAAATATCACATCTGTTGAATTATAATACTTATAGAAAATAAAATTCTGATATTTATTCGGAGGTAATGAAAAATGAAAAAAGTTTTGGCTATGTCGATTCTCACAATGATAGTTATGTCTATGGGTGGCTGCGGTGCTTCATCTGACAGCAGTTCTTCGCAAGATGTCAGCAGCAAGGCGGAAACGGAAAGCAATTCTCCATACACGGTTGAGGCAGATTTCAGCAAGGGTGCGTCAAATGATTTTTCCATTTCAGCAGGCTGGTCAAATGGTGATCCGTTCAACTGTTCGTGGAGCGAAGATAACGTGACTTTCAATGACGGAAAAATGCAGCTTACCATTGACAGTATGGGCGATTCCGAAGCGTACAGAGGCGGCGAGTATCGTTCAAAGGAGAACTATGGCTATGGCCTTTATGAGGTTTCAATGAAAGCCATAAAGAATGACGGCGTTGTATCATCGTTCTTTACATACACAGGTCCGTCGGAGGATAATCCTTGGGACGAAATAGATGTTGAAGTCCTTGGCAAGGACACAACAAAGGTGCAGTTCAATTACTACACCAATGGTGTTGGCAAGCACGAATATATGTATGATCTTGGTTTTGATGCTTCTGAGGATTTTCACACTTACGCATTTGAGTGGAAAGAGGACGGCATAACTTGGTATGTTGACGGAAAGGAAGCATACAAGGCTACTGAAAATCTGCCTGTTACGCCTGGTAAAATAATGATGAATGCGTGGAACGGCATTGGCGTTGACAGCTGGCTGAAAGCCTTTGACGGCACAGTTCCGCTTACAGCGGAATATGAGTGGGCAAGGTTTACGGCAGAAAAGTAAAGTGATCCGCATATTACGCTTGCGTTTATGTCTTGATTTTTTTAGTTAATGATATTGATATTTGAACCGCCCCCATTTGCTAGGTCAAAAAGTCTAGCGAATGGGGGCGGTTTATTTTACAAAGATAAACTCATATATTCTCACATCTCAACTACTCGGTTATACGCCTCAGCCCCCTCGACATACAGCGTTCTCATTTCTTCAAACGAGTCGCTTGGGGATAGGATAACGCCGTCTTTGCCAAACTTATTGAAATAGTATTTGACTTGGATAGGCGGGGAGATGAACTCGTTGACAGCGTTGGGCTTGGGCTTTTCATTGCCTTTCAGTATGGGGCGCTGATAGAGTATTTTGCCGAACATTTCAACGCCTTTTTCGGTGAGGTACACTTTGGAGATATCGCTCTCATCACTGCCAAAACGTGGGTCGCTGAGTATGTGCTTCACGGACTTGACGTGACCCTCTTTCAGCCGTTCGTATTCGGTGACGGAGGAGTATTCCTTTTGGCTGAGCTTTTCTGCAATGCTTAGTCCGTTCAATCTGCTTATGCGATAGCTGTCGGCTTTGAACTCTTTGCCTGCGCTTTTTTCGTCGGACAGGCAGACAAGATAATTATACATCTTATATTCGTCGCTGACGATACGGTAGGGGATAAGCCTTATGCGATGCTTTTCACGGCTGTACATATTAGAATATGCGTAAATGAAGCTGTAATATCTGCTGCCGTTTTGTTTGATGACTTCATTTATTTTTATGATATTGTCGGCGAAAATGAGCCTTTCACGTTCGCAATCTGACAGCAGGGCATAGTCCTCATACACGGCTTTCAGAAATCTTCTTAGGGTCGAGCTGTACACTTTGTTTTCATAATAAAGGTCATCACTGCTCAGTGTATCGTAAAGGTCACGGCATATGCTGAGCCTTACTCGCACTGCATTTTCGGTCTTGGTCTTTTCGTATTTTGCAGAGAGCTTTGAGATAAGATAGCTTTTTATTATCTCCTTGCTTTTATCATCAAGGCTGTCATCGATCTCCTCGATCTGCCATTTTACGAATGCGTTCAGAAGTGGGATACCAATATATTTATAGTTATCGTCACTTTTGTATTTTAATGATGCGATATATGCTGAATCAAATATACTTGTGAGAAATGAGGACATTGATACGCTGCCGTTAGGGGAAAGGCTTGTTTCAAATATGGACTTGTCCTTGATAATGACGGAATATGCAGAGGGTGAGAGGGGTATGGATTGCACCTCTGCGATATATGGTACGCCGCCCTCACGCTTGGGCAGAAATGTGCTTGGGGTCATGCTCATTTTTATCACCTCTTGTATCCATTATATCACAAATGTACTTTTTGTCAATATCATAGAAAATTATTTTGCTGAAACTGTGATATAAATGCCGTAAAAACGTGATAAATGTGCAAAAATATAGACAAAAAAGTTTTTGAAAATTACACTTTTGTTGACGATGATAAGATGGTATAATGTATACAGAACAAAGGACAGGAGGTGATAAAAATGGGAAAGACGATCCTTACGACTATCATTGTAGCTGTACTTGACTGCGCTATCGCAGCTGTCAAGGAGCTTGGGGACTGAGGTGAAATTACAACAGAAGGGAGGTGATGAAAATGCTATATATAAAACAGCCACTTTCTATTGACATTTGTGCCTGAAAATGGTATAATATATATACATTAAAGCGTCGATAAAATAAGTTTGGTGTTTTATTACAAAATATCATTGATTATTTTGTCAACTTTGACCTACTACACTGGTGCAAATTTGCACTAGTCTAAAACCATTCCATATCATAGTGGTTACTTCTTCTTCTACTACACTAGTGTAAATTTGCACTAGTCTAAAACGACAGCTTGACGATGTACTCTTCCTCACTCCTACTACACTGGTGCAAATTTGCACTAGTCTAAAACAAATGATATTTCACCGTTATTGCATGTAATCTACTACACTAGTGCGAATTTGCACTAGCTGGCAAAGTCTAACATTAAAATCAACAAATAAAAAAATCCCTTAACGCTCAATGCGCTAAGGGATAACTAATATATATATAAGGAGTGATATTTATGGCAAAAAAGAATAAAATGAAGCCTAGAGAGCTGCGTGAGGCTCAGAAAAAAGCCAGACAGCTCAAAGCGGCTGAGATAAATAATAACGCTGTTCCTGCGATCGCTGCCATGCCTGCTGCAGAGGCTGCTGCACCTGCGGCAGAGAAGAAAAAATCCTCCGTCAAGGCGGCAGGAATGAAGTCTATTCTTGTCAGCGAAAATAAAATGTATATAACCTCTTTTGGCAAGGGCAATTCTGCTGTGCTTGAATATGAGGTGGATAATAATGACTACAACAAAACTCAGCTTTCATCAAAGGACAACAGCAATATCGAGCTCTGTGATGTAGACGAAGTAAACATCACTTTTTCAAGCAAGCATGGCTTTGAGAGCGGAGTGAAGATAAACACTTCAAACCCTACTCACAGAAGCGGTGAAAGCTCGTCTGTAAGAGGGGATATGCTGGGGCTTAAATCGGAGCTTGAAAAGCGTTTTTTCGGCAAGACTTTTGATGATAATATACATATCCAGCTTATTTACAACATTCTGGATATCGAAAAGATACTTGCGGTGTATGTGACGAATATCGTTTATGCCCTGAACAATATGCTTGGGCTAGAAAATGAGAGCAATAACGATTTCATGGGGTATCTTTCTGCCAAAAATACTTATGATGTTTTCACTGATCCTGATGAAAGCGATCTTTCCAAGAATATAAAGGGTAATATCAAGAAAAGCCTCAGCAAGTTCAATGACCTGCTGAAAACAAAGCGCCTTGGCTATTTTGGTCTTGAAGAGCCTAAGACGAAAGATAAAAGAGTTTCGGAGGCATACAAAAAGCGTGTTTATCATATGCTTGCAATTGTGGGGCAGATAAGGCAGAGTGTTTTCCATGATAAGTCAAATGAGCTTGATGAGTACCTTTACAGCTTTATTGACATTATTGATTCCGAATACAGAGAAACTCTTGACTATCTTATTGATGAGAGATTTGATTCTATAAACAAGGGCTTTATCCAGGGCAACAAGGTCAATATCAGCTTGCTTATCGATATGATGAAAGGCTATGAGGCTGATGATATCATACGCCTTTATTATGATTTCATTGTGCTTAAATCTCAGAAAAATCTTGGCTTTTCTATCAAAAAGCTTCGTGAGAAAATGCTGGACGAATACGGCTTCAGATTTAAGGACAAGCAATATGACTCTGTGCGCTCAAAGATGTACAAGCTTATGGATTTTCTGCTTTTCTGCAACTACTACAGAAATGACGTTGTCGCAGGCGAAGCTCTTGTGCGCAAACTGCGTTTTTCAATGACCGATGATGAAAAAGAGGGGATATATGCTGATGAAGCGGAAAAGCTTTGGGGCAAATTCAGGAATGATTTTGAAAATATCGCCGACCACATGAACGGTGACGTTATCAAGGAGCTTGGCAAGGCTGACATGGATTTTGATGAGAAAATTCTTGACAGTGAAAAGAAGAATGCGTCTGACCTTTTGTATTTCTCCAAAATGATATATATGCTCACATATTTTCTTGACGGCAAGGAGATAAACGATCTTCTTACAACGCTTATCAGCAAGTTTGATAACATCAAGGAGTTTTTGAAGATAATGAAAAGCTCTGCTGTTGATGTTGAGTGTGAGCTTACGGCGGGCTACAAGCTGTTCAATGACAGCCAGAGGATAACCAACGAGCTTTTTATCGTAAAGAACATTGCTTCCATGAGAAAGCCTGCGGCTTCGGCGAAGCTTACGATGTTCCGTGACGCACTGACTATACTCGGTATAGACGACAAGATCACGGACGATAGGATAAGCGAGATTTTAAAGCTTAAAGAAAAAGGCAAGGGCATACATGGTCTGAGAAATTTTATAACAAACAATGTTATCGAGTCCTCTCGGTTTGTATACCTTATCAAGTATGCGAACGCTCAGAAGATAAGAGAAGTGGCTAAGAATGAGAAAGTTGTCATGTTTGTTCTTGGGGGTATCCCTGACACGCAGATAGAGCGTTATTACAAGAGTTGTGTGGAATCTCCTGACATGAACAGTTCTTTGGAAGCAAAGCGCAGAGAAAACGTGGCTAAGGAGAGGGCAAAGGCTGTTATCGGGCTTTATCTTACGGTCACGTATCTGCTGGTGAAAAATCTTGTGAATGTCAATGCAAGGTATGTTATTGCGATACACTGCCTTGAACGTGATTTTGGGCTGTATAAGGAGATAATTCCTGAGTTGGCTTCAAAGAACTTGAAAAATGACTACAGGATACTTTCACAGACGCTTTGTGAACTTTGTGATGATCGTGATGAGTCGCCGAATTTGTTCTTGAAAAAGAACAAGCGGCTGCGCAAGTGCGTTGAAGTTGATATCAATAATGCAGACAGCAGCATGACAAGAAAATACCGCAACTGTATTGCTCATCTTACTGTAGTTCGTGAACTGAAAGAATACATAGGAGATATTCGTACAGTGGATTCTTACTTCTCCATTTATCATTATGTTATGCAGCGCTGTATCACGAAAAGGGAAGATGACACAAAGCAAGAAGAGAAAATAAAGTATGAGGACGATCTTTTAAAAAATCACGGCTATACGAAAGACTTTGTAAAGGCTCTCAACTCGTCGTTTGGATACAACATTCCGAGGTTTAAAAATCTTTCAATTGAGCAGTTGTTTGACAGAAATGAATATCTTACTGAAAAGTAGCGTGGTGTAGATACCGCCGCTCTCCTGGGGGACAGGAGGCGGCGGTGATATTCATTCTTGTAAAAGACGAGGTGGATATTCTGTTTGATTTGTTTTTTGGGGAAAGAAGAAGTAGGACAAGTGAAAATAAGAACGCTGTATGCAATGTGATGCGGATATCTACAAACGCTTAGCAACATAAAGCTGTTGGATAAAGACGGCAAGATATCTAAAGATGTAACAACTCATATCACAAAAGAAGAAGCCAAAAAGCTGATGAAGCTCCTTAAAAAATTGAATATTTTTCGATTTTCTACCTCATCAGCGTCATTAGGGGAATAGTCCCAATCGTCTGTAGAAGCGATAACAACAGTATCGTTCTTAAAGTCAACTATAGCGCCAACACCATATGTAGTGATAAGATGAGTTTTTCTTATATCTCCAACGGAGATCTTTTTGTCTGAATATGTTGATATGCCATTCTTCTGCATAATCTCTTATTCTAGGCTCGATACTTTCGACACGTTCAAGCATGGTTCGTTTTATCTGCTCTATATCTTTATCATCAGCAGTTTTTCGACGATGGCAGCAAAAATCCTGCTCTGACACAGAAAATCATGGACAGCGTATCGAGGCTTTCTGAGAAGGATCAGAAGCTTGTGTTGGAGATTTCGGAGAGGTTTGGGAAAGATTGAATCGATAAAGTGCCTTAATGCTAGTCATAAGGCACTTTTGCTATGTGGAGCATACAAAAAAAGAGTTACGCTTTTCGGTTTCTCAAAGCATAACCCTACTTTTTTAGGTAATACAAAAACTCCCCCTGCGGCGTTAAGTTCTGATAATAAAAAAAGCCATGACGGACAATGCCCGTCACGGCGAGTGACTGGTCGAGGTGACGGGACTTGAACCCACGGCCTCTGCGTCCCGAACGCAGCGCTCTACCAAACTGAGCCACACCTCGAAATACCACTGTAATATTATATCACACCCATCAAACCTTGTCAAGGCGTTTTTTTTGTTTTGTATCCTCTTTGCTCTTTTTTACTGCGTTGACCTTTGGTGTTTGACGAATTTATTGAAATCATTCTCATTGTAACTTATTTTCATTGACATATGCCTTGCGTTGTGATATTATATATATAAAGGTGTTCTCGTTTAAAAGTTTTTGTATGAGGTGATGAAATTGATGAATATGAAGAAAAGAATGTTGAGCATTGTCCTGTCTGGCGCAATGGCTGTTTCTACTGCTGTGTCTGCTGGATCGTTCAGTGCCTTTGCCGTGGCGCAATGTGTTGCGTATTCAGGCTCTAATGTGAATGATCAGGACTATGTGCAATGGTCTGACACAGTGAAATCTTACTTGACAGTGTGCGACAACGGCAATTATATGCGTGTCCAGTCAGGCGCTATCAAGGGCAAGCTCCTTGTGGAATATTACAGCTCTGATTTTGAACCGCTCAGCACTAAACTTATCGACAATGAACTGCCGATCTTTGGTGCTTTCTATGACTCCGGCAATAATTATTATGTCCTTAGCGGTCAGGAAAATCCGAAACAAAACGACTCCCTCGAGGTTTTCCGTATCACGAAGTATGATAAGAATTGGAACAAAATAAAGTCCTGCGGTCTGTATGGAGCTAACACTACAGTTCCATTCGATGCAGGCTCGGCAAGAATGACCCATAGCGGTGACCACCTGCTTGTGAGAACCTGCCATGAAATGTATAAATCAAGCGACGGCAATAATCATCAGGCTAATGTTACCATTGAAGTGGATATGCCTTCAATGACTATCACTGATTCGTATACCGGCATCATGAACGTTGATTATGGCTATGTGAGCCACTCCTTCAATCAGTTTATAAAAACCGACGGCAACCATATAGTCGCCCTCGACCATGGTGACGCTCATCCACGTTCTGCCGTTCTGGTGAAGTATAATTCTGATTTTACTACAGGCAAATTCTTCCCAAGCTATTTTGATAAGGTCAGCAATATCGACGTTGTAACATACCCTGAATATACCGCCGGTCACTATAACTATACAGGTGCGGCTATAGGCGGCTTTGATGTGTCATCATCAAGCTATATCGTGGCACAGAGTACAGTTGACCTTGATTATATCAATACGTCAGAAACACGAAACGTCTACGTTTCCGCTGTTTCAAAGGATCTTTCCACAAACAAGCTCAATAAGATAACCTCTTATGCAGAGGGTACAGACTCTGCTTCAGCTCCACTGCTTGTGAAGATAAATAATAACAGCTTTTTGCTATTGTGGAGCAGAGATACAAAGGTAAGCTGTGTGAAGTTAAACGCTGACGGCACAGTAAACGGCAGTATACACACCTTTGAGGGAAGCCTTTCAGATTGCCAGCCTGTTATCAAAAACGGCAGAGCAGTTTGGTATGTTTACGATAAAAATAACGTGACCTTCAACTCCCTGAACCTTTCAAATCTTGACGATATCAAAACGGTTGACGTCAAAACAGGTCATGACTACGAAACAAAGTACGCATCAAAAACTGACGGCACTGTAACACAGACCTGCAAGTCTTGCGGTTATGTGAATAAGTTCACAGTTCCGACCTCTACCACTGTTTATTGGCGCACAGACCTTTCAAATACGTCCTTTTCAAGCGTATTGAGCAAAACTCAGTTCAGTGTTGGCGACAGCATTGATTTCTGGCTTTATGACGATACAGACTACACAGTTGAATTTTCTGATCGCAGCATGGTAAGTGTAAATAAGCTTGAAAACTATGCTAATGATATCAGACGTATCACATTCAAAAACGGCGGTTCACTCACTGTAAAAATTTATCCTACATACAATCCGTCTGTAGCAAGGACATACAAATTCACCTGCGGATGCACAAGCCACACATATGGCAGTGCTGTTATCACAAAACAGCCGACCTGCACAGCAGAAGGTACAAAAACAAAAACTTGTACGCAGTGCGGAGCAACAGTAACAGAAACAATTGCAAAGCTTTCCCACAGCTACACAACCACAGTTGTTGCACCTACTTGCACTGCTAACGGCTACACTCTCCACAAGTGTTCTGTTTGCGGTACTTCATACAAGGATAGCACAACAAAAGCAACAGGTCACAGCTACGGAAATTCTGTTGTAACAAAACAGCCGACCTGCACATCAGAGGGTACTGCTATAAAGACTTGCACAAAGTGCAATGCGACAGTTACAGAAAAGCTTCCTGCAAAGGGTCACACCGCAGTTACCGACAAGGGCTACCCTGCTACTTGCACCACCGCAGGCAAAACAGACGGCTCACATTGCTCAGTTTGCAATACTGTTATCAAGGTTCAGACAGTGATAAATGCCACAGGTCACAAGTCAAGCGGTTGGATAACTGACAAGGCGGCTTCTATCGGAGTTAAAGGCTCAAAGCACAAGGAATGTACAGTCTGCAAGAAAGTTCTTGAAACGGCTGAGATCCCTGCACTTGCAAAGACTAGCATCTCAAAGGCAAGCGTGACACTTTCCACTTCGACCTACGCTTATGATGGCAAGGCAAAAACTCCGTCCGTTAATGTAAAGGTCAATGGAAAGACTTTGAAAAAGGATACTGATTACACTGTTTCCTACAGCAACAACACCAAGGTAGGAACAGCAAAGGTCACTATCACAGGCAAGGGCAATTACACAGGCTCAGTTTCTAAGACCTACAGTATCAAAAATAACTTCAAGAAAGCCACAGTTTCGGGCATTTCCACAAAGGCTTTCACTGGCAAGAACATCACTCAGAGCATTACTGTTAAATACAATGGCAAAACGCTGAAAAATGGTACTGACTATACAGTTTCCTACTCAAGCAACAAGAATATAGGTACTGCCACAGTAAAAATCACAGGAAAAGGCTCTTACACAGGCACTATCACAAAGACGTTTAAGATAAATCCTGCCAAGCAGGAGATACAGAAGCTCACGGCAAAGAGCAAGGCATTCTTTGTGGATTGGGCGCAGAAAGGTTCAGCTACCGGATACGAGATACAGTACGCTACCAACTCAAAGTTCACAAGTGCAAAGAAAGTTACCATAACAAACAACAAGACCGACAAGACCACTGTTTCAAAGCTTTCGGGCAAAAAGAAATATTACGTTCGTGTTCGTTCATACACAACTGTAAAGGGTACTAAGTATTATGGTGCTTGGTCGGCTTCAAAGAGTGTGACTACAAAGAAATAATTTTATATGAGAACAGCGTATCGCAGGGGGCTGCGGTACGCTGTTTTTTTACTTTGATATTGCAGTTCGAGGCCTCAAAAATCACTCTTTGCCCAATCTCTCCGAGACTTCAAGCATCAATCGCTGATCTTTTTCCGAAAGTTTCGACCCTGCACCCAATTTCCGTCTTACTTTGGGTCGGACGGATTTTTTTGTTCCCGGTGAGATAGAATTGCGTTATGATAAATTTTGAAATCACTCGCCGTGACTGGCATTTTATGTACTCATGACCCTTGTGCATATGTGCTAAGCCTGCAAGATCGCAATTGTATGTAATGTCAAAAAGGTGAATATAGTCTTGACAGAAGGCTGAACGTCTGTTAAACTTATCCTAAGCAAAGACTGGGGACGACACCCATAGAAAATAACAGCGTCGGAGCTAAACACAAGCCTGTATAATGCAGGCACTAATTTGATGTTGCTGTGCAAGGGGGAGATACCCATAGAAAAAAACGTTATTGTTACAGACATAAACGGAAAACGAATCGGAGCTACCTATCTCAAAAGGGCTAAGGGGCTTGTTAAGAACGGTCGGGCAGAGTATGCAAGCGACTGTGAAAAATGTACTATAAGAATGTTGGATACTCATAAGCCGACCGTGGATGTTACGGAGGTAAACAATATGGGTAAAGTAATAGATTTTGATCCTAGAGATTTTAAGGCAGATAAGTCCTGCGAAAACAATGTCATAGCTAAATATTTTGTGACCGATAAGGACGGCGAAAACGTTATCGCCTATTCTATTGGAAACTGGAATTGGGATTGGACGCAGATATGCTGTGACAAAAAACTTGAGAAAAATACCGACTATGTTTTCAGATTTGTGATAGTCGGAGGCTATTGCAATACGAGCAATGAAACTTCTCGTTTTGAGATCGTGCCTATGCCAGACGGCAGTTTTACCGATGAAGCTTACGAAGACAGATACACCTACGATCTGGCTCAGAACAGATATAAGCCTGTTTTATGCAAAAAGACCGATGAGGGTATGCTGAGGCTTTTTGAGATACCTTTCAGCTCCTTTGATTGCGAAGATTTCAGGTTTGTATTCATTGCAATGCACGCTGTTGCAACGCTTTATGCGCCAAAAGAGTTTTCAGCTTATGCAAACCTTGAGGATACGAATTTTGACCAGCTTCGTGATGAGATCAACAGCAAAAACAGCGAGGATAATTCTGCAAATGTGGTGATGGATTTCACAGGCGCTCATGTCACACGCTCGACTGTCACCGATTTGCTGACAATGGCTCGTTTTGGTAAAAGCGAGAATGTTTGTATTGATTTTACGGGAGCTGTCATAGAGGACGATAAGCCGGACGATATTCAGGCTGATTCAGATGATACCGGCTCTGACGATATTGCTGTTGAGCTTATGGACGTTGCAGACAACTGAGCTTCGCAGGAAGATATACTTTACTAAAATATTATGATTTAATAAGTTGATCCAAACAGAGAAACCCATTGATCGGGTTTCTCTGTTTTTTTTCGCACAAAAAACCACCCACAGCCAAATCAGCCGTGGGTGGCAATATTATTTTAAATATACACTATTCGTTATTTTCCCAGTGCTATCTTGCCCATTGCGTCTGCCTGCATGATAGCGTCATAAAGCTCGATAGGCTGTACGTCGCCTGCAAGATTGTGGATAGTTTCGCCTGGGATACAAGCGTTCTTTGCGATAGTTTCTACCTGCTCAGGTGTAGTTACACCGATCTCCTCGAGTGTGACAGGAAGTCCCACTTCAAGGCAGAAGTTCTGTACCTCTTCAAACTCTTCCTTTGGCGCACCCTCAAGTACAAGCTGAACCAGTGTACCAAGGGCTACACAACAGCCGTGGTCTGCGTGCTTGATTCCCAATGATGTTACGCCATTGTAGAACGAGTGTGCGGCCGCACAGTTTATGTTGTCTGCTCCAACACCTGAAAGATATACGTTAGCCTCGCAGATAGCTTCAAGGGCAGGTGTAACTGCGTGTACCTTACAAGCCTCAACTGCCTGCTTGCCGTATGTTTTCAGCGTGTCATAGCAAAGTCTTGCAAGTGCCTGTCCTGCTCTTGTGATGCCTGTGCCTTCAAGGCTTGCAGACTCTGTTCTTATGGAAGCTCTGCCCTCAAAATATGTGCCAAGTGCATCGCCCATGCCTGCAATAAGGAACTTTACAGGTGCGTTTGCGATAACTGTTGTGTCTACCATTACTGCGTCTGGATTGGTAGGATAGAAAAGATATTTGTCAAAGCTGTGGTCATCATTGTATATTACTGACAGACCTGTACATGGCGCATCTGTTGCCGCAACTGTAGGCACGATAACAATGTGCTTGCCTGTGTAGTATGCTGTAGCTTTTGCAGTATCAACTGCGCTTCCGCCGCCAACTGCAACTACTGTGTCGATGTTGTCAGCCTTTACTATCTCTTCCATTTTGGCTATCTCGCCCTTGCTTGATATACCACCAAATACTTCATAGCGTCTGTAATCGTCAAGCTCGCCAAAGCTTTTTTCTATCTTGTCATGACAGGCTTTGTAGCCACTGTTTGAACATACAAACAGCCACCTTTTGCCCATATAGCCCATTTCTTCATGAAACTTAAGTGTAGCATCTCTGCCCTGAACATATTTGAGCGGCTCACGCATTGCTCTGAGTCTTCCCATCATAATGAATTACCTCCGATTTGTTTGATTTATTAACTTTATACGGAATTCTCTCCGTATTTTCAATTAGATTATAGCATTTTGCACAAAAGATACAAGAAACATTTTATTAATGATATGTGAATTATTTGTTGTGGCAACATTTGAAAATGTAAAGCTTGGAGGACGATAAAACAGAAAAAGCGGAGGCTCTTTGCGAGCTTTCCGCCTTTTTCATATGTTCAGCATTACGGAAGCGTAAAACATTCCGTCACCGTATTCAAATTTAGCTACGCCATTGTATTTGGCGGCAATGTTCTTGACAGACTCTGTGCCGATCCCTTTGCCTTTGCGTTTTGAGGAAAGGAAACCACCTTCGGGGTCGGTGAGGATAGTTCCGGTGAAGGTGTTGTCCACCGCCAGGCATAGGGAATAGCTGTCAGCCTTTGCTCTGATTATTATTTTTTTATTCTTTGCACTGTCAGACACGCAGCCGTGAATGGCGTTTTCGATAAGATTTCCGAAAAGCACAGAGAGGTCGGTTATGTCTATTTTTATATCATCTGGTATGTCAGCGCTCACCTTGTATTCAATGCCGCTGCTTTCCGCTATTTGAGCAAAATATGCAAGAAGTGCGCTTACAGATGTGTTTTTGCAGTAAATGCGTTCTGATATATCGGGCATAGAATCCCTGAAAGAATTGAGATATTCCGAAAGCTTATCATATTCGCCCTTTTTCAGAAGCTCCTGCATAAGAGCGATATGATGTCTGACATCATGCTTATAGCGTCTTGTTTCTTTTATCTTATCCTGCAAATAGTCATATTGCAGGTTCTGCATTTCAAGCAGGCGGTTATTTTCCTGAAGCCGCAGATTTTTCTGCTGTTCGATGACCAGCCGTGCCACGATGTAATACACCAGAAACGCTCCTGCGTTTATAAAGAACAGAGCTATGGTGTTCTTTGGCTCCAGAGCAAGCTCTAAGCTGCTTTTCGTAGAGTTGCCGTAGAGAGTATAGTACCATATTATATAGAACGTAAATGGGATAAGCCAAAGATAGCGCCACTCCAGACCTGACGGCTCTCTTTCCACCGCAGGTGTGTAGACCTTTTTCATGTAGATAAAAAGCGGCCCCCATACCACGGCTTCTGTCATAAGCATACAAAGGGAAAACGACCAGCGGTATGATTCATAGGCAAGTGACGGGAACAGAATGCCCTCCAGACACTTTGAGGTAATGACGATAAAGCTTGCGTTATTTGAAAGCAGAAGCAGTGTGAAGCCTGTTTTGCCGACCTTGACCTTCACAGCGAAAAAGTAAAAAGCCGCATAGAGCAGGGTGCTGACTGCACTTAGCAGACCTGCATTTGTGCTGAAAAATGCCGCCTGCCAGCCTAAGAAGATCTGCACCAGTGAAAGAGCCACAACAAGTCCCACAGTAGCTGTTTTGGAAAAGCGAAGCCTATGCCGGAAGGGATAAAGGGCAAGCACCATAAGTGGCAGAAAATTCAGAAGGGAATATATGCCCACTTCCACAAGGCGGTATAAAGGAGGCATTACTGCTCACCGCCTTTTCGCAGATCACTGAAGCGAAACTGAGCGAAGGCGTCTAATGTTTCTCTGGATTTTCGGCGGCTTATGGGGATATGTGTGCCGTCGCTCATTATGAAAAGGTCGCTTTTTTGCTGGGCTATCTCATAGAAATTCACGATGACGCCTTTGGTGGAGGTGTAAAAGTATGAATGACTGCAAAAAATGTTCTCGATCTCAGCGAAAGAATTTCTTGAAACTATGTTTTCGCCGTCTGTGCAATGGATTGTCACGATATGTGACGCACAGTCTATGTAGATAACATTTCTGAGTATCACGTTCTGACCGTCGGGAAGCTTAACGGAACGCATACGATCAATTTCATCAGAACCGATCCGGTCAAGCATGGCTTTTACTTTGTCAGCCTGAAAGGGCTTGCAAAGATAGTAGCAGGCGTTGAGGTCGTAGCTTTCGCTTGCAAACTCGTTGCTTGAAGTGCCGAATGCGATATGCACGTTTTTGTCTGATTCACGAAGCTTTTCTGCCACCTCTATCCCTGTCATTTTCCCCATGAATATATCAAGCACCACCAGATCATAAGCTCCCATCTGCCAACATGACAAAAAGCTTTCTCCGCTTGAAAACGTATCTATCTGACAGCTGTGAGCGGTTTGTTCGGAAATATATTCATGAAGAAGTGCAAGGTCGTTTTTATTATCGTCTACCAATGCCACTCTCATACTGTAAAAATCCTTTCTTATACATGATTTCTTAATATATAATAACACACATCAAAGCAAAATTCAAGCATTATTCATTTATTTTGTTACCGCTTGTGCAGATTTTTGACCGTTTGTGCCAAATCTATTGACAAAGTGTGTAGGCCGTGTTAAAATAATCGAGTAAAATTATGTTCTGAGTAAAAAAGAAATATCAGCAACAAAAAATATTATGGAGGAATTAGAATGAAAAAGAAAATTTTAAGTCTTTTGGTGACGGGCTGTCTTTTGTTTGTGCCGACAACGGCATTTGCAGACGATAATAAGACGGTAATAAAAACTGTTGACGACCTGTTGGCGTTTTCAAAAGCGGTAAACAACGGAGATTATGACAAGAATAAAGACGCAGTTGTTGTTCTTGAAAATGACCTTGACTTGACAGGTGTTGTATGGACGCCTATCGGAAGTGTTTTCAATGAAAAAGGCGAACTTGAACATTATTTCAGCGGCAAATTTTACGGAAATGGTCATACTATTTCAAACATTGATTTTACGTCTATTTATGGTAAAGACGTGTTGGTCGGTTTCTTTGGCGATATTGAGGAAGCAGAGGTATCAGGTCTGACTATAGAGGGAAGTATTGATGTGACAAATACTGATAACGACTATACTTTTTATGGCACTATTGCAGGATTTGCAGGTGATTGTACTATTACTGATTGTGTGTCAAACGTATCTTTCAACAATAACGGCAAATATGTTTATGGCTTAATGGGCATGGTAGGTCAGGCAGACGCCACAACTTTTGAATATTGTGAGAACACAGCAGACATAACTATCTCAGGCGACAGCGGAAGTCTTTATGTGGGCGGTATAGTTGGATATGCACAGAATGGAACGGAAGTCCGCTATTGTTCAAGCACAGGCGATATGGTATATGCTGCACCAGACGCCGGCGGTATCGTAGGACGTTTGTATGGCGATTCCAAGGTCATAAACAGCTATGTTACAGGAAAACTCACGCCGGTTGGCAACGGAACCACAGATGTAGGCGGTATTGTTGGTTCAGTAGCTGGCGGTTCTGTAAGTGATTGCTATTTTGCAGGAGAAATTGACCTTTCACAGTATTCAGCCAGAAAGCCATATACACGTTTCGGCGGAATAGTGGGAAAAGATTCCTCGTCTACACCTGACTTTAAAAACAACTATTTCACAGAAACAGAAGATGTTGAAGCTTGCGGTTCAAATAAAGAAGCAGGCAAGGCTAAATCATATGACTATATGACAACAAAAGAATTTTATGATGAGCTGACAGCCAACGGTGCAAAGTATCAGTATGTTGAGGGAAAAACGCCTGTCCTGCCAACTAAGGAATATGCAGTTGATTTTGAAGTAACACCTGCTGACCTGAAAAATGTTGTAATAAAGGTAGACGGAAAAGAGATAACAAACAATACTGCAATGCTTACAGCAGGCACTTACACAGTAGAGGTAACTGCTGACGATTGCGAGCCTCTCAGCAAGGAAATAACTATTTCAGCAGATATCGCAACACATACACAGGCTTTTGAACTTGCATACAAGTCAGCAGACTATACAGAGCTTGACAAGGCAGAGAAAGCCGCAAAGGCTCTCAACAAGGACGATTATGAGGACTTCTCAGAAGTCGAAAAGGCTCTTGCCGCTATCGACAGAACAAAGAACATCACAGAGCAGGCTGATGTTGACGCTATGGTAAAGGCTATAAATGACGCTGTGGCAAATCTTGTAAAGAAAACACCTGCTTCTTCACAGCCTGACAGCGTAAGCAGTTCCGCTTCTGACAGCAAGGCAGACAGTAGCTCAAAGGCGGCTTCAAACGCTTCAAACACAAACCCGTCAACAGGCGTTGCTGGCGGAGCGTTCGCTCTTGCACTTCTGAGCGGTGCGGCTGTGGTCATGGCTAAGAAGAAAAAGTAATATATCCATTAAATAGATATATAAAGCAATTAAGTGGGACTTTCATACATTATTTGTTTAAATGAATACCGCTTGCGCAGATTTTTGACGGCTTGTGTCAAACTTGTCGACAAGTGTGTGGGTTGTGTTAAAATAATCGTGAAAAATCTATGCTCTGAGTAAAAAAAGAAATATCAACCCCGAAAAATATAATGGAGGAATTAGAATGAAAAAGAAAATTTTAAGCCTTTTGGTGACGATGGGGCTTGCAGCAAGCTTAGTGCCTGTTTCTGTTTTTGCTGACGGTACAGAGGTCTGGGACGGCTCTGTAGCGGAGTCTTTTGCAGGAGGAAAAGGCACAAAAGATGACCCTTATCAAATAGCTACTGGCTCACAGCTTGCGTATTTTGCGAAAAGAGTGAACGCAGAGGAATATGGTGAAAAATATGCAGACACATACTTTGAGCTTACAGAGGATATCGACCTCGGTGGAAAAGAGTGGACTCCAGTAGGAGAAACTGTGGCGGATCTTATTATGGGTGGTCATGAATATTTTGTTTTCTCTGGCAACTTTGACGGAAATGGTTATACTATCAAAAATCTTACCATTGGAACAGAAACATCGCCATACAGTGGCGATGTATGCGGCTTGTTCGGTGCGACCAGCGGCACTATCGAGGACGTAGTTCTTGAAAATGTTTCTATAAACTATGTTGGCGGAAATCACAGCAGTGGATATGGCTTCCGCATGGGAGGTGCGCTTGTAGGTTATTCTATGGGCGATATAGTAAATTGTACTGTTATCGGTCTTGACATGAAGGCAGGCTCTGACGGCAGCTATGTTGCTCTTAACAGCATAGGCGGATTAGTAGGCATTCAGGACGGAGATACAACAGTGAGCCACAGCCGTGTTTCTGGAAAGATAGAGGAATCAACAAAAAAGGGCAATGTTGGTGGCTTTGTTGGTACGCTCGCAAAAGGCTCATCTGCTAAATATTGCGGTGCAGACGTTTCTGTTGAGGTAACAGGAAACGGACGTGGCATTGCAGTAGGTGGCTTCGTTGGAATAGGCAACGGAACGACAGCTGATGAAACTTTGATAGAAAATTGCTATGCCACAGGCAATATAACAGGTGCAGAATATGCAGGCGGCTTTGTTGGAAACATCTCAGGTCTTAACATCAGCAACTGCTATGCAAAGGGCAATGTAAGCAACAGTTTTGTTGGTGCGTCATTCATGGGTACTGACGCTGCAAGCAATAACTATTATGGCACTGTAAAGAATTGCTATGCAACAGGTCTTGTATCTGATATTTCTTCTTCCGCTTATGCTTTTGCAATGCAAGATACGATGAATAGAAGTACGATTCAAAATTGCTACTACAACATACAAAATACGGCAAAAAATACGGAATCAGCAGCTTCTCTTACTATTGACGATATGAAAACAGACAGCTTTTTAAATGTGCTCAACGGCTCATCAAACGTATGGACTAAGCGTAATAACGATACTCCTGCCTGCGGTGCTGAGCCTGCTGACTACAGCAATGTTTATGAAGTGCTGGGTAATATTCCTGCCGACCTTTCTATCTACACAGATGAAAGCGTTGCAAACTTGTACAGTGCAGTTGAGGCTTTAAGAGGGTATAGAGATCTTGCACAGCAGTCAGATGTTGACAAAATGACAAATGATATAAACGACGCTGTTGAGGCACTTGTTTACAAGTCAGCAGACTACACAGAGCTTGACAAGGCAGAGGAAGCCGCAAAGGCTCTCAACAAAGACGATTATGAGGACTTCTCAGAAGTCGAAAAGGCTCTTGCCGCTATTGACAGAACAAAGAACATCACAGAGCAGGCTGACGTGGACGCTATGGCAAAGGCTATAAATGACGCTGTGGCAAACCTTGTAAAGAAAGCACCTGCTTCTTCACAGCCTGACAGCGTAAGCAGTTCTGATGCTTCGTCAGATACGAGCAGTTCCGCTTCCGACAGCTCATCTTCTGACAGCAAGTCAGACAGCAGCTCAAAGGCAGCCTCAAACGCTTCAAACACAAACCCATCAACAGGCGTTGCAGGCGGAGCTTTCGCTCTTGCACTTCTGAGCGGTGCGGCTGTGGTCATGGCTAAGAAGAAAAAGTAATACATCCATTAAATGGACATATAAAGCAATTAAGTGGGAGTTTCATACATTATTTGTTTAAATGAATACCGCTTGTGCAGATTTTTGACCGCTTGTGTCAAAATAGTTGAAAAATTATTACCGCTCTGCTATCATAATTATAAGCAGGGCGGTTTTATATCGCAATGCAAATATGATATGAAGTCTTATATTTCGGGAGGATAAAATATGAAAAAGACAAGAATTTTTAGCACAATGCTCGCAACGGTCATATGTATGGCATCTTTGCCTGCAATAAATGTTTTTGCGGCAAATCAGCAGAGAACTACAACTCTTGACCTTACAGTGGCAGGATTTCAGAACGATCAGAAAAATGAAGACGAGGGCTGGAGCTGGGACGCAGCAACTTCTACTCTTACACTTGACAATGTTGATTTTTCGACGGCGAAAAAGTCTTGTGTCATTGTTGACGGAGAAAAAGTTACTAATATAGTTTTCTCAGGAGATAACAAGATGACCTCAGGCACTACAGTTATTTCGAGAAAAGGAAGCGCAAAAGATACCGGTGTAGTACTAAGTGGAAAGACTAAGGACAGTGTGCTTAATCTTGAAGAAACAGGCAACCTTCCAGTAATGGATCAGCCTAATATTACTTTTGAGTCAGGAACTGTCAACGCAAAGGGCGGTGCTGTCATAACACTTTATTCCATAAAGGTAATGGACGCAACTCTTAATATTGACACAAGTGAAGTTGCCAATGGTGGCTGGAATGACGGTTTGTATGCAAACGGCTCTGTTGAGATATACGGCGGAGATGTGAATATCAATGCAGGAAGAGCAGGAATATTAGTAGTTGGTATAGGTGCCCCTGAGCCTAAGACAGGCTTGATTATAAAGGACGGAAAGGTAGATATCAATGCCAAGCTTGCGGATATTTATCTTGGTACAGACAATATAAAGAACGGTCTTATCTCGGGAGGAGATATCACACTCGGTGGTGACATAGGAATTTTCCTTAACGATTGCGAAAAGTGCGAGATAAAGGGCGGTACATTCCATACTGATGAATGTGAAAAACCATTCGCAGTTCATAGAGACAGTTCGGCTGTATTTGAGTATGCAAAGGCAGATTATACAGAGCTTGACAAGGCAGAAGAAGCTGCAAAGGCTCTTAATAAGGACAACTATGTGGACTTTACAGCCGTAGAAAAGGCACTTGAAGCTATCGACAGAACTAAAAACCTTACACAGCAGTCAGATGTTGACAAAATGGCGAAAGATATAAACGACGCTGTTGAGGCACTTGTTTACAAGTCAGC
>ULUI01093208.1_pt1 | contig 25097 bp, 25 predicted proteins | sample 1958371 | NCBI WGS metagenome assembly ULUI01 (sample SAMEA4835756, study PRJEB28245) | human gut metagenome | biome: gut microbiome; material: fecal sample | place: Denmark | collected 2008
GATTTTCTTCACTCGGTAAGCATTCTTTCTTGTCAACGTGACAACCGTCTGTTTTCCGGTTTTGTCTTTCATGAGGTCTGCTACTGTACCTTCACATTCCTTCTTTTCAACTTCTTCAGTCATATTCTTTTATTTAAATTAGACATGACCGGCTCCGTGGAGCCAGTATTTCAATTTCTTACTGGCCCGGCTGTTCTTTGCCAATGACCGGTGCAAGGCTTGGCGGAAAAAAATACCGGAGCGAAGCGAGGATGATTTTTTTCCAGCCAACCAGCCCGACAGGGCCGCCTTGCACAGTCAGTGGCAAAGGGCGATATTTGCTGTAAGAAATGAAATAGTGAGGTGTATTTATCTATGCTAGATTTGAACATCTATTTCTGGTTTTGAGTATATTAATATTCTCCTTTAGACTCTTGTTTATATTGTATTAGGGAGAATTTGTGAGGATGTGTTTAAATAAAATAAAGTTCTTTTTATTGTTTTGCTTTTAATAGTAATAGTTTGTTGTAAATGTTTGAGTTTAGGGGTAAATTACCATTAGGCAGAATCAGTTATTTCTAAGAATAGCAAAAAGTATAGTTCTCCTTTCAATTTTCAAGTAAAAAACGTATTTTTGTATATTAATAGGATTTAGATTGTTTTACTTTGGCATAAGTAAGATTATCAAGTAATAATTATAACTTTAAAAAATAATTGGATGCTTCGATTGTTACTTCTTTCAGATATACATTTCCTTTCTCTTTATGAAGAAATGGATTCGCATGCAACAGTCAGAAAAGCTTTTATGAAGGATCTTTCTGACTATAAAAAGGAATATGGTATAATTGATCATATATTGGTTTGTGGGGATATAGCTAATAAAGGGGACAAAAATGAGTATGATGCAGCGCATAGCTTTTTTAAGGATTTATGTATTGCTGCAGGTTGTAATCAGGAGGAAATATATATAGTTCCAGGAAATCACGACAAAAATTTTAATGCATCTGATGCAGAGATAAGACATTTAATTCATTCAGGTCTTTCTAACGAAAGAGTAGATTATGATAATTTGTTCGTGGAATTATTAGATAAAAATTTTACACAATTTAAATCTTTGTATCAGCCTTTTAAAAATTATCAAGATTTTGCGGTAAAAATGGTAAGTTGCGAACCTCTCATGACAAAATGCTTAGATGAAGAAAAAGATGTTGCATATGACAATGAAAAAGATAAGGCTTATATGGTAGCGAATCTAAAAGCAATAGAAAACTACCCTGTAATATTATATGCAATGAATACCTCCTTGTGTTCTGATTGGTATGATGTGAATGATTTTGAGAAGGGGCATAAATTATTTCTTCCGAAGTTAAGTTATAATACGAATGCGGATAAAGAAAATTGTATAAATATTGCTATGATGCATCATCCAACTTCTCGGCTTGTTGGTGGTGAACAAATTGCAAAAGTTCTTGATGAACATTTCCATATTCAGATTTTTGGGCATTTGCATAAACCTGTTTCAGAAGTTAATGGAGCCGTGCATATTCACTCAGGTGCTCTACAACCGCCAAAGGATGAAAATGATAATTCTGTAAGCTATTTTTCTGTTTATAATATTCTTGAGTTACAAGTAAAAAATGAAAATAGCGGAGATTTTCTGGATATTCAGTTAAGAGTAGAAAAATATAATGATGAAAGTAAGGAGTTTTCTGAAATTAGTGAAGAATCGAAAAAATTTGTTTTCCCTCTTAAACAACATGTAAATCGTTGGCATAAAGAACAATTTACATTGGATCAGCAAAAAACACTGCCTGATGGAGTGACGGTTAGAACTGTGAAATATAAATTTTTACAAATGGAAAATACAAAATCTATTATGAGATGTATGAATTATTCTTATAATGATAATGTATCTCACAATATGAATTGTATTTATTTCTTAAATAAAATTCAATCAGAACAACGTATGTCTGAATTGTGGAACAAAATTAATCATAAATAGTATGAGCATAAATTTGAAACAAATGCTTGAAGGATCAACAGCAATTCCTTATAGTGATAAACTTATTACTATTCTTGATGAAGCTTGTAGCACATACAAAATCAAGGATGAATTTGAACGTGTAGATGAATTGGTTGTAGGTTTTGTTACAGGTATTATTCCAAGTGAATTTAAAAGTCATGTAAAAAAAATCATGGAAGAGCAAGAATTTCATGAGAATCCAACTAATGATGTTTTTGTGCGTTTGGCTCAATATGTAGTGGTGAGTACAATTTTAAATAATGAAGATGAACTAAATCAAGCCATTTGTGCCAGTAAGTTGATGAACTACATGCTCGTTGCTAAAGCATTAAAACGCTCTATACCTAATGTGAAGAGTCTGGTTAATGTGTATCAATACCATATATCAAAATATTTAAATCATGTAGATACAACACCAATAGATATACAAACAAAAATAAGATCAAAAATACCAAAAGGGACTTTTCCAATACAGATTCCTGAGGAAGATGCTGATGCTCTTCGATTGGTTTTTAAGGAAGCTGAATTGTATAGAATTGAACGTTTGTTAACATCTGAAGGAGTCCAAAATATAGAAAACCCTTTTGTAAGGATATATATTGGTTTAAGCAAGATGTTTAGCCTATTGGCATATTGTTTCTATAATTTAGATTTGAATAGAATCATTGACTTGCTAATTGGTGAGAAAAATGAACAAGAATGTAAGAGACTTAATGAAATAATAGAGGAACTTACACAGTCTGGATACGAGTTAAAACATGATTGTAGTAAAACTTCTGTGATTTTGTTGATGATAAAAGGACTAAATCAGAACGTTACAAGTGATATAATGCTTTCTATTAAAGAATTTGCTGTTTACTTGTATTATGAACTTCTGACCGAAAAGATAATTTCCACACGAAATTGATATTGTTATGAGCGAAAAGATAGATTTAATTAAGGGGGCAGTTCAAACTGCAACTTCGATCGCCCCTAATGATACTAAATTATCCAATTCTGGTAGTTTCATTGGTGAGGCATTGGAAAATGATGAGAAAATTAATTATCTGATGGCTATGGCCAAACCAGAGATTACTGTTTTGGTTGGTTTCGTTGGTTATGGTAAAACCTCTTTTATTGCATCTTGCTATCATCACCTTTTGACGGAAGGAAAAATAGGAGAATACACTTTTTATGATTCAGATACACTGACTGGATTTGAGCGTAGAGTTTATCTTCGAAGGGTATCCAATCAATATGATGATATAACACCTCAGACAAAACGTACTATACGCGGTGAACCTCATTTACTGACTTTTCGTTTTTCCCATCCTAATAAAGATGATAAAGTCGTTGTAATTTCTGATCACTCAGGTGAAGATTATGATGATTACAGAAATAAGAAAATTAATCTTGACAAAGATATTTTACTTAAAAATGCAGATCGCATTCTGTTTTTTGTAGATTGTGAAAAACTTGTAAATAATGGACGTTTAAGTATGCAAAATCAGTATTATCAATTGATTCATAATATGCATGAAATGTCTTCATTCAAGGATAAAGTAAAAATTCAATTCTTATTTAATAAACTGGATTTAACAAAAGGTAAAGAAGATAAATATCAATTTGAAAAGAAACGATTTTTAGATGCCATGAATGAAGTTTTACGTTTACCATTAGGAAATAGCGTTGAAGTCATTTCAAATCAGGTAGATAATGTGACAGTTGAAAATTTGTTACTTGATATTATTGAGAACACAAGAAAAGTAATCCCAAATGAAGGGGATTTCTCTGAGTTAGATTGGGTAAAATCAATGTTAAAATGAATTGAATATGGCAAGATGTTTAATAGCAGGTTTACCTGCTGCAGGTAAATCAACATACATTGGAGCTTTAGCATATATGCTTCAAAATCCTGTGAAAAACCAAATACTTACGTTGAATGAGAATCCTGATGACTTATCATATCTAAATAAATTGATTGATCCTTGGCTTAATCTTCAAAAAATGGAACGTACAACCCGAGGCTTTGCTAATAATATAGAATTGAATTTGGTAAGAACAAGTGATAATAAGTCTTTCTCGGTATCATTACCTGATATTGCAGGTGAGGATTATGAATCTATTGTCCGTATGAATTCAGATGTAATTACAAATTGGTCTAATAAGCCAGATGCTTTACTTTTATTTATTAATAAATGGGATCATGATATTTTGAAAGAACAATTAGGAGAGTCAGAATCAATTAATAAGAATGAAGAACCCCCTGCTTTTGAATTGAAAAATATGTCAACTATTGTTCAGAATGTTTTAATGTTAAAGGAATTGCATATTCTTTTTCCATGGAGAAAATTGGCTATTGGTCTATCATCATGGGATAAATATAAGGAAGATTACAAAACACCAGTAGTTATGTTAAAAGAACGAGCTCCGTTTTTGTATAACTTCATTATGCATTATTTCCCTTATGCCTATATTTTTGGTGTAAGTGCACAGGGGAATGAGTATGTAGAAAATGACCTAGTTCAAAATGATTTGATAGAGAGAACAGAAAATGGCACACGTGCGTATATAGTCGATAATAATGGGAATATGTCTTACGACTTAACATTGCCTCTTAATTTTTTAATTTCGGATTAATATGATTATACATCAAGCTCTTCATGGATATAGTCAGGGACATAATAGATTAGCATCTTCTTATCCATTGTCTGCACTAGATGATGATAAAATGAAAATGCTTAGTGATTGGTCTGAGTTTTCTGGCTATAAGGATAATTCTTATATAACAACATATCCTTTATCAGATGGAAAACATTATGTTGTGGCTAAGAGTTGGTATGCAAATGATATGGAACGTCCTGGATGTGTGTGGACCCATTCATTAATTCTTGATTTGACTAGCCTTGATGAAAAATTTGATTTTAGATTATTGATAAGTTTGTTTAAAAGACCTGTTAAAGGAGATTATGCATTTTACACTGAAGCTATTACCTATACTCCTCATGTTTATGATAATATGGAGAATGCTTTTCAAGAGGATATGTTGATATGGTTATATAATAGATTAGTGAAACAAGAAACAAATGCGCTAATGCTTTATCGCATAGAGCAAGATTCTGTTTATTATCAAAATTTGATATTACTCTTGTTACAATATCTCCCACTTGGATTCATTAAGGATGTGTCTATGTGCTCGGGTTCTGCTTTTGGCCGTAAATATAATAATGTTCTGTATAATTTGCAGTTTGTTATGTCTGGTGGAGATAACTTATCTGCAGTAATTAAAAATTCGACAGAAGCTATTAATAATGTCAGTGACGGAATTAAGTCAATATGTAGAACTATGATTCGAAAAGAATCTGACACAAGTGAAGCGTTAAGACTTTTTTCATGTGATATTGAAAATAGCTATTTGAAATTATGTGCTGTAGGTTTGTTATTGAAATATTTGGATGAAGCCATAGCTAGATCTAAGAATACTCCGTCCTTCTCCAATATATTGAAATTATTGGTTGAAACTTTCCCATTAACATCTGAAGGAGAAAAAGTGAAAATAACTTTTTGTAAAAAAAATATTTCTAATCTTTTTTCTCCTGAATATGTTGTTTTGAAAGATTTAGTGACAATAGCAACTGAAAGTTTGCTAAATTTCGAGAACATAGATTATAATCAAAGAATTATAGCACTTAAAGTTGATAAGGGAATTGATGTATTTGCAAAATTTTTATCATCCTTATTAGATTCAGATAGTATAAATGCTGTTGGTGAATATACTTTGAAAGATTCTTTTTCATATTTACTTCCAGAAGACTATAATTATCTCGCATCTAATTACTGGTCTGTATATATGTCTCTAGTGATGATTAATCCCAAAATCTTGCAATATAGTTTTTGGTTAAATTTGCCAGAAGACCATTTTATATTGGTTTATGAGGTATTTAGAAAACATAGTTTCATGGATTTTGATGCTTGGAGTCAATTGTTCGAAGTTGTTCTCCATCGAAATTATGAGATTGATATGAATTTGATGAATTGTTTTATAAATAAAGTTCCGAATATTACATCTAAAGTTATGGAATATCTCAATAGCTCCGCATTATGTCATGTTGACTGTCTGGTAGAACAATATTGTGCAGAAAAAATATCAGATATATTAATGTGGTTAAAGAGTCAAAAAGAACTTACTTTACCAGTTGTACGTTTCTTGGTCAATCAAATCAATCCAACCGATAAATTAGTTCGTAATTCAGGAAGTGATGTATGGCAAACTTTATCTAGATATAGCCAATATGAAAATCTATATTACTTTACGTTCTTGTTTATTCTTGGACATAATTGGACAGATGCAAATGGTTTACAATTTATAAAACGTTCATTTTATCCATTACATAAAGCACTTGCAGCTGATAAATTTCCTTCTATTCTCTGGAATAAAATAGAACCATATACAGCAAAATTGCGTTTTTATAAAGAATGGGATAAATGTAAAAAATTAAGAAAGGGAACTGTTAGATATTTAAAATTATCTAGATATAAAAAAAATATTCTATCCGACTTCACACCAGAAAAAGAATTAAATAACACACTTGAAAATATTTGGTGTAAGATATAAGAGTGAAGAATAAAAAACTTCTCTCAGTAATAGAGTTAAAATATAACTTAAATCATTAGTGTCTCGATTTCTACGGGATATTAATTTTCATAGTTATTTCATTAGGAATAATATATGAAATGTTTGCTGTTATGTGAATTATAAATTATCTTTGTGGACATATAAATTAATGTGAATTGTTATGGTATATAAAGTGTTAGATATTGCCAATGAACTGCTCAGACAAGCTCAAAATACGAATGGAGGGGATTTAATGTCAAACATGAAGTTACAAAAGATGTTATATTATCAACAAGGTTTTCATTTGGCAATGTTTGGGGAACCACTATTTGAAGAAGAAATAGAAGCTTGGATGTATGGACCGGTAGTTCCTTCTGTTTATGAAAATTACAAAAGATATAAAAAAGAGGGAATCCCTTGTAATACAGAAATGGAGTTTCAGTTTGAGGATTCAAAAGAAGAGAAATTATTCAATGAAGTGTGCAAGGTCTATGGAAAATTCAGTGCTATAGGATTGATGAATATGACACATGAGGAATATCCTTGGAAAAGTACTGCCACTGGAGAGGGAAATGTAATAGACAAATCTAAAATGCAATCTTTCTTCAAATCCCGATTAAAAAAATGAGTAAAAATAATAAGAAGAAGAAAAAAAAGCAAACTAATGATTCTTTATCTTTTATCAAAGATGTCATAGAAACAAATGTGGTAAGTAGAAAAGAAATTGAAACTTTATCCCAAATAGATCATCCCTTGTTCTCTTTTAAATATCTAAAGGATATTTCTATAGATAAATGTCAAGATAGTTCTTTTTTTCATAACTTTTTGATTCGACTACAAAAATTATCTGAATTAGGTTGGGAACAAATAAGACTTTCGCAAAGGCATTCTTTCGGAATGGAAAAGATTCCTGTAGACGAAATAGTTCCACGTGCCCAACTTCCTGATTTTGTAACAAAAGAGGGAGATGTAGATGTTTTCAGGGCAGTAGGAGACAATAGGGTATTTGTAGGATTACAAGAGGGAAAGATTTTTTATATATTTTTTATAGAAGCTTCATTTGGTGATGTATGTCCACATTAAGAATAAATGATTATTGATTTTTTTATACTTTAACTGACCTCAAAAAAGAAGTTTACTTTATGTTGTAGCGGAGTTATTAAACTTTAGAATAATAGGCCTTCTCATATATATAGAATTTCATAAAGTAAAGAAAGTGACATTGAGTTAGCCTGTCTAAAAAATAATTCTCTATCTTAAAAAGATTAGAGTCATGGTAAGAGTTTTAGATAAAAAGTTTTGATGAAAAGCTTGCTTATCAGGTATAGATATGAAATACAAAAAGAGGCTGTCTCAAAATAAAAAATATAGATAGGTTTACTTACAATCAGCTACAATATAAAAATCTCCTGCTTTTAGTCCTATAGTTGCAATAAACAAGGGCTAAAGTAGGAGATTTTCTACTTCTAAGTTTCAATCTATAAGATTTTTGTTTTTGCAATTCTATTTTGAGACAGCCTCTTTCTATTTTAGCTATCAGTGATTAAATATTTGCATTTATGTATTCTTATGTGCCGTAATTGGCATACTTTGGATTTACGTTTATAATAATTGTATAGGAAGGCTATTGAGAAAGGCAAAATATTTTACGTATATTATGTAAATGCAGTAGGTATGATGATTGATGTAATAGTTCTATTAGGCAATATCTATATTATATTATTTCTATCAGCAAGCAATTATTTGCCTATTTTTCTTGTCTAAATTGTAATTAGTCATTTCTTAAAAAAAAACAATCATATATTAACTCCATTTCTAGGTTTACGTTTCATCCCACGAAGTATTTGTGCGGATTGTTCCTGATAGGATAGAGGTTGGCTTTGTTTTTTGCCGGCCTCTATCCATTTAAGGAGCTCATCCTCATAGAAATATAATTTTTTACCACGTTTATAGGCTGGGATGAGACCTGTACGAGCAAGTCTGTAGATTGTCGGTTTTGATTTTTGGATAAGTATGCTAGCCTTATCTATGTCAATTAGTTGATGCTGATGATCAAGTTTCTGTGGTTGTAGGGTTTCAACTAATTGGTAAATTTTCTCCACTTGTTCCGTTAAATAGCTTACGGCCTGCGGAAGTTTGTCGAATGTGATAGGTTCTTTTGTCATACAATCTATTTTTGCTTTTGGGGATTGATACTTGTTCATGCAGTATTTATGAATATAAAGTTTGATTTATTGAATTATATCTGGATTTAATTTAATCAGGCATTCTGTTTCTGAGTGAGACATCTTTTTGATTATCGTGTTGATTTCATTTTCTTTCATGGTATCAGCAAATACTTTTTTAATGAATTCTGCTGTATATGAACGTCGTTTACCTAATGCTTTACCTATGTTCCAACCCAAATGCATAACATCTATAGCTTTCAATTTTGAATCTATTTTTATGGGAATAATATCGATAGCTGTTTTATCCTGAAAGAAATCCGAAATATACATACATAAACGCTGAAGATTTTCTTGGCTTGTATAAGCAGCCATCGTTTGATGGATGTATATATGTACTAACTCTAGCTTTTTATCATTCGTACGTTTTTGTTCTGTAATAGTATTCGAACGGAATTTTTCATATTCCATAAATGCTTGTTCTGGTGTAATCACAGAATCATTAAGATGTTTATGGGTAAACAAAGATTTGCGATGATGACATAAAAATGTAATTATCTCATATAATGCAATTTGCATTGATATATATAATCCTGTAGATATTATAAAGACCGATATAAAAATAATATTTGAGCTGAACTGATCAAAGCCTGCATTGACTGCTTCAATGCGTATAGCAAGTGCCATAAGAAGTAATGTTCCAGCTACACTAGAATCTAAAATAAAATATTCAAATTTCTTCAAATACATAAGCCATATGTTTAACTGTTCGTAAGCAAAGGTAATGTCTACTGATTATGTATTATCAGAAAATGACAAGAGTGACATCAGACTTCATCAAACGTCACTAATTGTCATAAATAGTTTGATTATTATTGGAAAGTAAGAAGTGTTCAGATGGAATAGGGGCGGATTAATTTATGGGATTGAATATAAGATATGAATTTATAACTTATCATATAATAAACAAAAATGGTATTCTTTCTATATTATATGATAAGTTATGCTATAATTCCAATAATCGTTCCGCTAATGGCGCATAATATTTTTGTACTTCTTCAGCTGTTGGAGTATGACCGCCAGGAAAGTGGTATGAATATTTATAATGCATTAAAAATAAAGGCTCAAAGTGTGCCAGATGGTCATTCTCACCAAATATCCCCCATATATTTTCTTGGTTAGTGACCTGACAATTGTCCCATTGATGCTGTTGAAGTTCTGCGAATTCATCAATCAATGTTTGGTTAATGACAAGCTGCTGGTTTCCGTTAGCTCGTGGAGATTTGTATTCATGCGAACCAATACGTTCCATCAGGAAGCTTGTCATTTCGAAATGGGGATTTCCGAGTAAAGCAGGGATATTGTTTTTAGTTGCTACTATCTGTGCCAAAAACGAGCCATTACTGTTTCCTACCAATATATTAGGTTGTTCTTGGTTGCACAATCTTTGGATAAAGTCGAGAGCTTCATGTGGATGCAAAGGTAAGTCTGGACTCAAGACTGTTGCCTTACCGCTGAAATATTCTTTCAAGGCAAGAGCTGTGATACATGTACCTGATGCAAAGAAACCATGAAGGAAAAGAATTTTCTGTGCCATAATCAACAACCGCTTCCGTCAATATTACATGTTGCTCCTTCATTGATAGGACGTGAACGTAATCCGGCATCTTCTGGATTCAAAGTAACCGTACCGTCTTCCAATACAAAGCAAGGAATTCCAACGGCTCCAACACTTTTGGCTTCATTAAAGGCCGGATGATGATCTCTTAGTCTCAAGAATGCTTTCAAATCTCTTACGTGTTGACCAATATCAATGACTTCATATTGGTTATTATCTTTTACTTGCTCTTCTACATACGTACAATCCGGACAAGTTTCCATTCCATATATTTTTATCATAGCTGTAGTTATTCATTTAAAGACTCAATTTTCTTCAAAGATAGCGATTCTGTCAGATAAAGCAAACATAAAAACAGGTCATATCCGATAGATTTATCAGATATAACCTGTTAGTAGGTAAGATAAGAGCTATATTATTTCAACGAAATTTTATTCGCCGTCTCTCGTTTCTTGGAATTGACCAAATCAGCATAAATCTGTGTGGTCGAAACATTTTTGTGAGTAAGCATTTTTGATACTGTGTAAATGTCTGTGCCTAAAGAGATTTGTATGACGGCGTACGAATGACGGAAGCAGTGGAAGGTTATGTGTTTTTTGATTCCGGCTTCCGAAATCCATTGCTTGAGAGGCTGATTCGTCATAGCTCTGGTCAGTCCTTTAAATACACGACCAGAACCAGGGATACCACATAGTTCCAATGCCTCGTTACTGATGGGGAGAGTCGCTTCCGTTTCTGTTTTTTCCGTACAAATTCTGATGTAATAACCATTGTCAGGACCGACTTCAATATTATCCCATGTTAGTTGTAAAATATCACTGATACGAAGACCGGTCATACAAGAGAATAATGAAGCTTGTTTCAGTACAGGAATCTTGCATGGTGTAGCGGCCAGTTTCTTGACTTCTGCTAATGTGAGATACTGCTTTTTGACTTCTTTCCATTCAATCTTGTCTATGAAGTCATTCAGATTTTCACGTAGCATCTTCTCTTGATAAGCTATTTTCAGTAATGCACGGAAAGTTGAAAAATAGCCAGCTGCCGAATTCCTCGAAACACTGATATTAGGGTGACGGATCTGTTTACAGTTCAGTAGATACTGCCTGAACTTCTGACAAAGCTCTACCGTTACATCACCGAAAGTACAATAGCCGTTTACAAACTTTTCAAAATGCTGGTAAACGCAGTCCCATTTGTGATACTTCAGTTTTGCTTTTTCACGAAAATAGGCAAGGAAGTCAGCTTTCATTTTGTGCTTGTCAAGAAATCCAAATTCTTCATTGACGATTGCCTGTACTCTGATACAACGAATGGCTTCAGCCTTACTCAGCATCTCATTGTTGAAATCACGTTCAATCTCATTTTTAGGACGGGCATAGATATAAATGCCAAGATATTCCCTGCGACTCATTTTCATTGTGTACGGATTGCGAATAGCCGGATAATAGTCCAGGTAGAGAGAAATTCTGCCGTTACTGATAACTCTTTGTCTCAATGTTACGTTAGTACATGTAAGTGCCATAAGATTAATGTTTTTGGTTGATAAATTATTATTATCGGTACAAATTAAACTGGTGTTTTCTTGGTGAATACTCACACCGGAAAATAACTTATACCAGGATTATTCAATGATAGGATCTTCGAACAAATTATCGAGCTCAGCTTTGGATATAAGAGTATACTTTCCCTTCTTAATCTTGGGAATTTGATGATACTTGGTATAATGGTATAGCTGGTCTCTTGTTATTTTGAATTTTTCCATAGCCTCTTGAACTGTGTAGTATTTGGGTTCTTCAGCCTGACGTATTCCCTTAGCTATATCGAAGTGCTTTTTTGAATAATATACGGTAATACCAACTTTCTTTTTCGGAATGGCATTTTTATAAACAAAAGAGTATATAGCGTTAAGGCTCATTTGAAATTTGTCCTGAACTTCTTGTACACTGTACCATTCTGTAATGTCTGCATCTGGAGCCTTCGAGGAAAAATAAGCATCAACATGCTTTTTACTCCAGTAAGTCTTACCACGGTTGAATGTCTTTGGGATTTTATTCTTCTTAGACATAACAAAAATCCATGATTCACTTACATTGAATTTTTTCATTATTTCGGCTGTAGTATAAAATTCTTTGATAGGTAGAGTGTCCTTGGGCATTCTAAATTCATAAGGATGCCGTTTTAACATCTCATCTATATCAGAGCGTTTGACGAAAGATAATCTACTGCTAATTTTTGAAGCTTGAAGGTATCCTTTATAGACCATCTTATAGACTGCTTGTCTGGTAATACCTAAAAGAATTCCAACCTCTGAGAAAGATAGAAACTCTTTATCCTTAATTGTGATGATAGGTAGTTTCTCAATCCTATTTTGAGTATTCTTTTCAGTAGCCTTAATGTTTTTCTCTCTTTCTCTTTTTTTGTAAGCTAAATTTGCACACCTGTGAGAGCAGTACTTTGTACTTATTTTTTGTGCTTCGAATCGTGTTCCACACCATTCGCAAATCTTTTTAATTTTAGTGTTACTTGCTGGCATATTATCAAATTTTAAATGTTTATTTCGCTTTATTTCTCCCGTTATGTGTCAACTATCGTAAATCTTAGTAAACCATAGTCAACTTTCTCCACAACCTGTCCAGCGTAAAATGCCGGAATTTTGCTTCGTGGTACAAAAACGGTACAAAAAGATGATGTACAAAGCTTATAAATGACTAATATTGACAGTAGAGCAACAAAAAAGGCGCCCCGTAAAGAGCGCCATATCAATCGATTATAATCAATTTAACTCATTGATAATCAGGTAGTTACTTGCCGATGCAAAAATGTTCGAAAATATTCCCAAGTACCATATCGTTCGTAACTTCCCCTGCAATATCGCTTAGATGGAAAATGCATTCGCGGATATCTTGTGAAACAAAATCTCCGGATAGATTTTCTGCTAATCCTTGTTGGACCCGGTGGATGGCTTCCAAGGCATGGGTCAAAGCCTCGTAGTGGCGTATATTCGTGACAATGACATCGTTTTGGGTAACCGTGGGCAGGTTAGCGGCAGAGATTAGCATTTGCTGAAGCTTGTCGAGGTTGGTACGTCCTTTGGCAGAGATGGAGATGCATTGCACATTAGTAGCGGCCACGGTGAAACTGGAGTTGGGGATGGTTGAGGCATCTTGCACCAGATCGGTCTTGTTGAATACGAGAATGAGCCGTTTCCCTTCGCAACGGGGAAGTATCTGGGTAGTTAGTTGTGGTATCCGTGAGACGGCATTCGTGGCATCAACTATCCAGAGCACGATTTCCGCCTGCTCCAATTTCTGGAAGGTTCGCTCAATTCCTAGGTTCTCGATGGTGTCGTTCGTTTCGCGTATGCCTGCCGTATCAATAAATCGGAAAGTTATCCCACCAAGATTGACTGTGTCTTCTATCACATCGCGGGTTGTCCCGTGTATGTCGCTTACAATGGCTCGTTCCTCGTTTAGTAGTGCATTCAACAGGGTGGATTTACCAGCGTTCGTTTCGCCGATGATGGCTACGGGCACGCCGTTCTTGATGGCATTGCCTACACTGAAGGATTGTACTAAACGGGAAATTACCTGCTCTATGCCGTCTGCTAGGAGACATAGCTCGGAGCGGTCGGCAAATTCCAGTTCTTCGTGGTCGCTGAAGTCCAGCTCCAGTTCTATGAGTGATGTGAAGTGCAGCAATTGGTCGCGTAGTGAGGCCAGCTCTTTACTGAACCCACCGCGCATTTGGCTCATGGCGAGGCGGTGAGTGGCGGCAGAGGTGGAGGCGATGAGGTCGGCCACGGCTTCGGCCTGGCTTAGGTCCATTTTGCCGCCCAAGAAGGCCCGTTGCGTGTACTCACCGGGAGCGGCCAGGCGGCAACCATTACCGATGAGCAGTTGCAACACCTTCTGAAGAATATAGCTCGAACCGTGGCACATGATTTCCGTGCTATCCTCGCCCGTGTACGAGTGGGGGGCACGGAATAAGCTTACAAGTACTTCGTCTATGATGTTTTCTTCTTCATGGATATGACCGAAGGTCAGTGTGTATGGCTTGGCATCCTTCAGCTTCTTCCCCTTCCGGGCAGGGGTAAATATGCGGGATGTTATCTCTATGGCATCCGGTCCGGAGACACGGATGCATCCTATGGCTCCCCCTTGGGCGGTGGCTATGGCACAAATGGTATCTTGGTTCATTTTATCCAGCTTATTTTTATTCAGCAAAGATAATGGTTTCTTTACAAAAAAGAGAGATGGTGATTCAACTTATGGGCTTTTATCGTAACTTTGTGCAAATCGATAATGGATAGATGCTTATAAAGCCTAATCCGCCTCTGTGCCCATTGTGGGTATAGCAGGCATTGCTACACTATACAGACCAGCAACGGGCACGTCAGGCAGGATGTGATGAAGTCATTACTAAACCCTACTCCTAGGATTGGCTGAAGGAAAGGGAGGAGCATTTCTTGAAGGATACTTAGATACGGTCGAGTACTGTTTTGATAAGAGTATCTATCGTATTCTTGTATCCCGTGTTAGCTTCTTTTATCAGGCGGTTGGCAATGACCATGCATACCGTCATGGCCTTGTGCCCCATCAGACGGCTCAAGCCTGCCAGGGCAGAACTTTCCATCTCGAAGTTGGTAATACGGTAGCCGTTGTATTCAAATTTTTCAATCTTCTCATTCTGATGTGGGTCGGCAAGCGGCACGCGTAACTCGCGTCCTTGAGGTCCGAAGAAGCCCCCGGCGGCAATCGTTACGCCACGTACCATGTCGTTTTGTGCGATGCGGTCTATCAGTTCAGTGCTTGCATCAATGACGTAGGGGGCAGGGGCACACATGTTGCCGGACCATCCCATATGGTTGAGGAAGGCACGCTCCATGGGCAGGTCGCACACGGAGTTGCGTCCGGCATAGAAGTTGAGCAGCCCATCGAAACCAATGGACTTTTCAGAACATACGAATGTGCCTACCGGAGTGTAGGGTTGCAAGCCGCCGCAGGTGCCGATACGTACCAGCTCAAGGCTACGCAGACGGGGCTTTTCTTCGCGCGTCTCGAAATCGATGTTTGCCAGGGCATCCAGTTCGTTCATCACGATATCGATGTTGTCACATCCGATACCGGTGGAAACCACCGTAATACGTTTCTCCTGGTAAGTACCGGTGATAGTCTTGAACTCGCGGCTTTCCACTTCACATTCCTTGTTCTCGAAATGGGAGGCAACCAGTGCCACCCGTCCGGGGTCGCCTACCAAGATGACTTTGTCTGCCAGCCATTCGGGCTTTACGTGAAGATGAAATACAGAACCGTCTTCATTGATGATCAGTTCGGAAGAGGCGAAATATTTCTTCATATGCTTGAGGCTTTAATCTTTTGTTTATAAATAGAAACGCCGGGAACCGATTCTTGTTCACCGGTTCCGGCATTTCGTCAGTTACTTTCCGGGTTATTTACTCAACGGCTGGCTGGTATTGCCCGTCGTCGGTTTGGCAATGTTTTCGCGCATGGAAGTGTCGGCTTCTATATTCTTCATCCGGTAATAGTCCATGATACCCAGATTGCCGTTGCGGAATGCTTCGGCCATGGCCTTGGGTACTTCCGCTTCTGCCTCGATAACTTTGGCACGGGCTTCCTGGGCTTTTGCCTTCATTTCCTGCTCTGTGGCTACGGCCATGGCGCGGCGTTCCTCTGCCTTGGCTTGAGCAATGTTCTTGTCGGCATTGGCTTGGTCTATCTGCAGGGCGGCACCGATATTCTTACCTATGTCAATATCAGCAATGTCAATGGACAGAATTTCGAATGCTGTTCCGGCATCCAACCCCTTGCGCAATACCAGTTTGGAGATAGAATCCGGATTCTCCAATACAGACTTATGATTCTCTGACGAACCGATGGAAGACACAATACCCTCGCCTACACGGGCCAGAATCGTGTCTTCTCCGGCACCTCCCACCAATTGGCGGATATTGGCGCGCACCGTTACACGGGCCTTGGCAATCAGCTGGATACCGTCTTTGGCAACAGCTGTCACGGGAGGAGTGTCAATTACTTTGGGGTTAACGGACATCTGTACGGCTTCGAATACGTCACGGCCGGCAAGGTCGATGGCGGTTGCCATCTGGAACGGCAGCTCGATATTGGCTTTAGAGGCGGATACCAGTGCGTGTACCACCCGCTCTACGTGACCTCCGGCAAGGTAGTGCGCTTCCAGTTCGTCGCGCGTGATGTTTTGCAATCCTGCTTTATGAGCTTCAATCATGCCGGGCACAATGATATAAGGAGGAACATTACGGATACGCATCAGGAAAAGTTGTACCAGCGAGATGTTTACTCCCGATACTTTGGCAGACAGCCACAAGAAGAACGGTACATAATGGAAGAAAAGTACCAGGAAAATAATGCCTCCTATAATGAGGAAGGCGGTTAAATACATTGTGCTTGGATCCATGAGATTAAATATTAATTGTTAGTTATAAATAGGTTGATTCCTGAAATTTCACTGCTTGAGCCGCTCCACTAAGAGGACTCCGTCGGCAATACGGTCTACGATAATCGGAGTCTTTTCGTTCAGGAAGCCGTCTGATGACTTTACTTCCACGATGTCTCCGTTGATTTCGGCATAGCCGATAAGAGCCAGGCGGGTAGTGGTTACGCCTATATCACCTACCTTGACTTTTTCCTCGGCACTACGGTCTACTTTGGAGGTGATGTTTTTTTTCAATGCAATTTTGTCGAGTGTCTTGGAGCGCATGAACCATACCAACGAGCCGATACAAGCCAGGGCAGATATGATAAGCGTAATGACACCTGCCGTGGTGCCCATATAGGCAAAGGCATAGTAGTTGGCAAAGATGATGCAACCTCCTGCCAGAAAACCGGCAACGCTGATGCCCGGAATTACGAATAATTCCACTAAGAACAAGATTACTGCTCCTATAATCAATGAGGCGATAATGAGTATATCCATAGTTGTCTTTATTTGGTGGCTTGTTTTTCCAGGTTGCGCACTTGAATGGCAGTTTGCTCCATCTCAGTGGACAATTGCCGTACACGTTGCTCCAGGTCGAGGATGGCGGCGGACATCTTGTCCTTTTCCTGCTTGTTGGCTCGGGAGTATTCCGAACGCATATCTTCCAGTTTCTCCTGCAGTTGTTTGTAGTTCTGCTCCAGCTGATTGTATTTGCCATACGAGGCTTTGGCCTGCGGGGAGCGGAAATCGTCCAGCTGGTAGTAGGTGGAGTGGTCGTCAATGATGAATTGGAAATCATGCTTCTTGGTGGTCCGCGGCTTTGCGTTGGCAGCAGTCCGAAGCCTTTCTTGGGCGGCCTCTACCGCATCGGTGTCCGTCCATGTGTCCTTGATAGAGTGAAGTTGCGCCAATGATATCATCTTGTCCGGGTCCATCCCTTCGTAGTTGTACACTTGCTTGGATGAGTTGGGAATGAATACATAGATGCACACTTTGCCTTCCGGCTGGTAGCGGTCGGAGGCAAACCATCCCAAGTCGTTGAATTCGTCGATGACGTACATATAGTCGTTGTAGGGCGAATTGAACGGCATGCCCACATTTTCCGGCATCAGATAGGAGTCGGTATTCGTATTGTAACGGGTGACGAAAATATCATATCCTCCCATCGAGCCAGGGCCATCCGAAGCATAGTAGATAGTGATACCGTCCGTAAGTACATAGGGATAGTCTGCATTCATGGCCTCGTTGATGCTTCCGGGCAACAAGCTGCCATCACTCCATTTGTCCAGCAACTTGTTGCGCGAAAGGATACTGAGGGTGCTGTCCGGTTGCATTTCGCTATAATATAGCTTATTGCCCAGCTCCGTTTCGTATACCGTTCCGCCTTCCTTACCGGAATCATTGAAGTAGGTGTCGTACATGAACAGTTTGCCCGATTCGGGGCTGATTTTGTATGCATCCAGGAATTTTTCCTTGTCTACCACAAAGCTGTCGATGAAGCAGACCTCTTCCACGCCTTTCAGCATGCGCAAGTTGGATTTGCTTTTTTCCAATAATTGTTCGGCCTCTTCGGTGGAGCGTTTTCTCTTTCTCAGGTCGGAAATGTAGGTCTCATAAGTTTCGATGGCATCTTCGAACCGATATAAATCATTGTATGCCCGGGCCAAATAGAGTTGCCCGCTGGGGACGCGTCTCTTGACGGCGCTTTCCAGGTGTTTCAAGGCTTCTGCGGGTTCGCCGGTTTCCAGGCAACATACACCGTACCATAGGTTGTAATTTCCATTGCCAGATTGTGTCTTGACGAGTTTTTTGAAGGCGGGCTTGGCTTCTTCGTATTCTCCCTTCTCGTACAAGGCTTTGGCTTCTGCCAGGCTTTGTGCGGAAATTGTTATGCTCAAAAGGCCGAATAGAAAGAAAAGGATATATTTTTTATTCATATTGATACATGCTGATTTGTTCAGAAGGTCAAAAATACAAATTTATCGTGAATAAAGCTGGTTTCCGTAATTCTATTTTGTTAATTCTTCTTTAAATCGTTCTTTTGCCTTACTTTTGCAACCGGAAGAGCTATAATTCATAACTTATAACTCATAACTCGTATCAATGGCACAATTTACTGAAGAAGAAAAGATGTTGCGCCGCATAGACAAGCGGTTTAGCAAAGGTGTGGTGGAATATGGGCTGATAGAGGACGGCGATAAGATTCTCATCGGGCTTTCGGGAGGCAAGGACTCTTTGGCGCTGGTGGAATTGTTGGCACGGCGTGCCCGTGTCTATAAACCCCGTTTTTCCGTTGTCGCCGTACATGTAGTGATGAAGAATATACCTTATCAAAGCGATGTAGACTATCTGAGGGAGTACGTAGAGTCGTGGGGAGTGCCTTTTGTTCTCTTTGAAACGGAGTTTGATGCCACGACCGATACCCGCAAGTCTCCTTGTTTTCTTTGCTCTTGGAATAGGCGGAAGGCATTGTTTACCGTAGCCAAGGAGCAGGGATGCAATAAAATCGCGTTAGGCCATCACATGGATGATATTCTGGAGACCTTGCTGATGAATATCACCTATCAGGGAGCGTTCAGCTCTATGCCTCCTCGGCTGGTAATGAAGAAGTTTGATATGACGATTATCCGTCCGATGTGTCTGGTACATGAGGCGGATTTGATGGAGTTGGCGCAAGTGAGGGGGTATCGTAAGCAGGTGAAGAATTGTCCGTATGAGTCACAATCCAGCCGTAGTGCAATGAAAGGCATTCTGAAACAGTTGGAGGAAATGAATCCTGAGGCACGCTATAGTCTATGGGGGAGTATGACGAATGTGCAAGAGGAATTGCTGCCTGCAATCATTAATCACTAATCACTAATCATTAATCACTATATGAAAGCATTTTATACCATTTTGCTATTGATTGTATCTAATATTTTCATGACGTTTGCCTGGTATGGACATCTGAAGCTACAAGAGACAAAAGTCATCTCCAACTGGCCGTTGTATGCCGTGGTGCTGTTTTCCTGGGTAATAGCTTTGGCAGAGTATTCTTGCCAGGTTCCGGCCAATCGGATAGGCTTTTTAGGCAATGGAGGCCCGTTCTCATTGATGCAACTCAAAGTGATTCAGGAAGTAATCACTTTGATTATCTTTACGGTGTTCACAACGGTTCTTTTCAAGGGGGAAACGCTGCATTGGAATCATTTTGCCGCTTTTGTATGTCTGGTACTGGCGGTATATTTTGTGTTTTATAAATGATGGGTTAATCGCATTTGCACATTATTTCATATACTTCTCCATTCCTTTTGTTAAGAACGTTTGAAGCTTTCCTTCTTCATCCGTATAAATGAAACAGGCGTCGATATCCGGATGTGCATCCGCCACGCGTTCTGCTTCTTTCAGCCCCATCACCATGAATGCCGTGGCATAGGCGTCTGCACTCATGCAATCTTTGGCAATGACGGTGGCTGACAAGATGCTGTGCTGTACCGGATAGCCGGTACGCGGGTCGATGGTATGCGCATATTTCTTTCCGTCTTTATAGTAGTAGTTGCGATAATTGCCCGATGTAGCCATGCCTAAATCCGTGACTTGCAGCACTGCTTGCAGTTCCTGGTTCACTGCCAGTGAGTCGTCTATCGGCTTGTTCAAACCGATGCGCCAAGGTCCATTTTGAGGGTTTTGCCCGTGAACAACCACTTCTCCGCCTATATCGACCATAAAGTTGCGGATACCCTTTTTCTTCAGAAGTTGGGCTATGACATCTACTGCATATCCTTTTGCCACAGCGCTACACGAGAGCATTATACGTGGGTCTGTTTTCACCACTTTCCCTTCATCGGACAATTTTACTTTTTCGTATCCTGTCATTTCCAGCAGGCTGTCTATCATGGCAGAGTCGGGGAAGTTACCCTTCTTGAACCCAAATCCCCAGGCATTGGCAAGAGGGGCAACGGTGATATCGAAGGCACCATCGGTCTCCCGGGAGATTTCCATGCTACGTCGGAAGACGTTGGTAAAGAATGTGTCGGGCACAATGTCCTCGTTGCGGTTGATGCGCGTAATGGTCGCCGTATCATTGAAAGGGGACAAGGAACCGTCGAAACGTTTGAGTTCCGCTTCTATCTCCGCCTTCAGATTCTGGTCACATTGATAAGTCACTTTATATATCGTACCGAATATCAGTCCGTTATCCGTCTGATAAGGAGTGACTTGGTTGTGGCGGGCAAGTATCCAGATGGTATCCAATACCAGTAGGGCAATCCATAAAAAATTCCGTTGTACTTTCTTTTCCATATCCTATCTGAGTTTTTACTTTTTAATTAAAAGAAGAGATGCTCTATCAATATCTTGGTGCCGATGATGACGAGGATAATCCCTCCCCAAAGTTCGGCGCGCAGTCTGCGGGCTATGCCACATCCGAAACGGATGCCGAACATCAGGCCGACCATCGACAAGGCGAATGATACAAAACCGATAATGCCGATGGGGGAAAGAATAGCCGAGAATTGCTTGATACCGAGGAATGCAAACGAAACACCTACCGCCAATGCATCGATGCTGGTTGCCACGGCCAGAGCGAGCACCACCTTCAGGCTGGTAGGGTCATACTCGTGCTTGCAATCTTCGTCCTTGAAGGATTCCATTATCATGCGTCCGCCCAGGAAGGCAAGGATACCGAATGCAATCCAATGGTCAATACTTTCTATCAGGTGGCTGAAAAAACTGGCGCCTATCCATCCCAGCAGAGGCATCAAAGCCTGGAAAAAGCCGAAGCTGATGGCCATCACCAGCATAGGGCGCAGCCGGGCGCGTTTCAATATAATTCCGCTGGCTATAGAAACGGCGAAACAATCCATCGCAAGTCCTACGGCCAGTAGCCAAATCTCTAACCCTGTCATAAGTCGCTTAAAGAGGTAGTTTATAAGTTATCGTATAGGTTACTCCCATCGTGTTGGAGCCATATTTCCCGAAACCGGGCACATACCACGGGTCACCGTATTCATCGGCCGAGGCAGACAATTTGAACTTGAAGCGTAGTGACCAGCCCATGTACAATGCCTTCCAGACGTGCGCCCGGATACCGACACAAAATTCCGCCCATTGCATGGAGCCTTTCATTCCTTTATGGTTATAGGGCAGGCTGCCTCCCCATATCTCGTCGTCCAGATTCGGATTGCCTACGATGCCACCGTATATCGGGTCGTCCAGTCCCAAGGCGTCTACATCGTACTTGAAGCTGCTTACACCGTAACGCAAGCCTACGAGTAGCATGTGTCCGTGCTGCTTCTTGTATAGCGTGTTATAGTCCATTCCTATGCGGAAGTAGGGGGCGTTGCTTTTGTAGTGTATGCCTTTGTCACTCCAGGTGTCCGTGGAGCCATATCCCAGTTCGGCAATAGGGAAGAAGCGGTTCTTGAGGTTTACATCCACGGCCACTTCGGAACTCAGGAAATCTCCTCCAAATACGGAACTTCCGATTCCCCACAAGTCCAAGCCGACGGACATGCCGTTGTATAACGGATAGTGCACTTCTTCTTTCGCGTCCTTCTTCTCCTTCTTGGGAGGTGCTCCCTGGGGGGGGACGGTAGGATTCCCGTTCTGCGCCCGTAGGGGGAGGAACATCAGCAGGCAGAGTGCCAGACTAATAGAATAACTTAAGATTTTCCTTTCCATAGATGCCTGCTTCATTGTCTTTGATGTATATCGAGTCCAGAGAGATGCGGGTGCACGTTACGTCTGTGATGGCCTGCTTCATCTGATAGCCGCAATCCATCGATAGGAAATAGGGGGTGTTGGTGTGGCGTATCACCATCGTGTCACTCTTGGTCCGGCTATACTTGAATATCAGCTTGGTGGAATCCTCCGTATAGCGCAGTGGCAGGGAGATGTCGTGTACCTTCTTCTGGTTGTTGATGATGATGGAGTCGGTGCCGTATGCTGTGACGGTGAGCGAGTCGAGCGTGTCGTTCTCCACGTATTGGGTTTCGGGGTCTACTCTATAAAGAATGCAATTCACCATGGGGCGTGCCGTCATGGAGCAATCTGCCTCCTCCGAGCAGGAGATAGCTATGCTTATTATCGGGCAAAGGATAGCTCCGAGTATGACAAGTCTGACTAATTTTTTCATCGTTAAATGGTTTTCTCTATTTGATATTTGTTTCGTTCCGGGGCATTACGTGAAATCAGCTCTCCGAGGAATCCTGCCACGAACAGTTGTGTGCCGATAATCATGGAGGTCAACGAGAGGTAGAAGTAGGGAGAGTCCGTCACAAGGCGGTAGGGCATGCCATGGTGCATGTAGTACAACTTGCTGACACCCACTATGACCACGGCTATGAAGCCGAAGATGAACATCAGCGAACCCAGCAATCCGAAAAAGTGCATGGGCTTGATGCCGAACCGGGAAAGGAACCAAAGGGAAAGCAAGTCCAGATACCCGTTTACAAAACGGTTCAGCCCGAACTTGGTCTTTCCGTATTTGCGTGCCTGATGGTGCACCACTTTCTCGCCGATTTTCTTGAAGCCGGCGTTCTTGGCCAGGTAAGGGATGTAGCGGTGCATTTCGCCGTATACTTCTATATTCTTGACCACCTCTTTGCGATACGCCTTCAGTCCGCAATTAAAGTCGTGCAGGTTTTTGATGCCCGATACTTTGCGGGCGGTGGCATTGAACAATTTGGTGGGGAGGGTCTTCGACAACGGGTCGTAACGTTTCTGCTTCCAGCCCGATACGAGGTCATAGCCGTCTTGGGTAATCATGCGGTAGAGTTCGGGTATTTCGTCGGGGCTGTCCTGCAGGTCGGCGTCCATGGTTATCACGACGTCGCCTTGTGCTTGTTCGAAACCACAGAACAATGCCGGCGACTTCCCGTAGTTGCGGCGGAACTTAATGCCCCGTACCTTGTCCGGAGCTTGTGCCTGCAATTGTTCGATTACCTGCCAGGAACGGTCGGTACTTCCGTCGTTCACGAAAATCACTTCGTATGAAAAACCGTTGGCATTCATCACCCGCTCAATCCATGCGAACAGTTCGGGGAGTGATTCTTCTTCATTATATAGTGGTACGACAACTGAAATATCCATTGATGTATGATTTTTCTATTTTACAATTGAAATAACATTTCTTTTTGCTGTTCCGTCACTCTGCCGGAGCGTCGTCTTTCTTGCGTCTCATCACGAACAAGGCGGTGGGGAAAGCCAGTATCGAACCCCAAAATACATTGGACGATATCATCTGTAGCGTAATGTCGATAGGGCTGAGTAGTCGGGCTGTCTCCAGAGCTTCCTGATAGGTGGCGATGTACGAATCCATTCCCGGCATGTTGCTTTGGGCAAGCGTGTCTACCATCGTTTCGCACGTGTTTATCACATATCCGTGGTCTATGAACCTGAAGTAGATGTAGTGTGCCACGGCGGCAAGCAGCGCGGCAAACATATACATGAAAACGGTGAATACCCATGCATGCAGGAAGCTGATGCCGCCTCCGCATACCTGATTACGATACATCCGTGCATAATAATATCCCATAAAAGGTACGCATAGCGTGAGTCCCATGAAAAGGAAAAGTAAAAAAGGAACCGACAGCCCCACAGGAAAGAGTATGAACTTCAATATCCAGAAACCTCCCATATAGGTACCGAACAGCATTGCGTATCGTTGCATGTAACCTCTATTTTCTGCCATCTTTCTTAGAAATAATATGCAAAGGTACAAATATAGTTGGATTCAAGGGCAAGCCGATGTGTAGATTTTAAATAAATTAGAGGATTCTTTGCGGGGCAAAAAGAAAAAAGCAGGTAACACTTTCGTATCATCTGCTTTTCTTTCGAGCCTCTTGTCGGATTCGAACCAACGACCCCGAGATTACAAATCACGTGCTCTGGCCAACTGAGCTAAAGAGGCGGGTGGGTAAGCTTGCTATATCGCGCCGCTACAACCAACTACCTTTGCTGCGATCAAGCCCTGGAGGATTCGAAGGGAGCTGGCCGTATAGGACTTACCCGTTTTTGTTTTGCGGTTGCAAAGGTAGACATTTTTTTTGAAATCTGCAATAGCTTGTGGCGATTTTTTTATTTGTTTTTTTAGATTCTCTGTTCTATTCCTCTTCATGGCCTTCTTATATAGACACTTTGGAGGGGAGGTACGGATTCTTTCCGGCATTACGATGGACAAATATTCCTTTTACTAGAAAGTATTCGTCCGACATATGTAACCTTATCGTCCGACGGCTGTTGAATTATCGTCCGACAGCTGTCGGA
>ULUI01075864.1_pt1 | contig 24722 bp, 18 predicted proteins | sample 1958371 | NCBI WGS metagenome assembly ULUI01 (sample SAMEA4835756, study PRJEB28245) | human gut metagenome | biome: gut microbiome; material: fecal sample | place: Denmark | collected 2008
ACTCGGCAGATATATTGCAAAGAATCACTCAGATAACGTGTTCACTGACAGAGAGTTACAAGTCATAAAGCAGGGAGATACGGATACACTTGTTGAAACATTTCTGCATATGGACAATGATTATTACAAGACGCAGATGCAGTGTACATTGAAAAGTCTTGGAATGTTCATGGATTGTAATATTGAACTGAACCAGATAGATTACGAAAGAGAATATAAGGGTCAGTTTATTGGCTGTCAGGTTATGGATGGGGATATTGATGTGTTTCTTGGCGTAGCTGGTGATAACAGGGAACTTTTGAAAGTGGCATCGACATTTGCACAGGAAGATATTGAAGAATTCGATGAAGATGCTTATGATGCATTATGTGAACTTATTAATGTGATGAATGGGGCATATGCAACTAAACTTGGGGAAGCAGATATTGAAGTAACACTTCACCCGCCAGTTTTTTATAAAGATACAGAAGTTACGGCAGATACCGGTTTTTATGTTGTGACTTTCAATATTGAAGATAATGTATTTAAGATTTTAATGGCTGCTGATAATAAAATCCAGCTTTCAGCTTAATAAGGAGAATAGTTATGGCAAAAATTTTGATAGTAGATGATTCTAAGACATCAAGAAAATTTTTAAGAAATATGCTTGAAGATGCAGGACATGAGATTGTATCAGAGGCAGTTAATGGGGTAGAAGGCGTAGAAAAATTCAGGTTGTATAAGCCTGATGTTGTTACAATGGATATTACAATGCCTGTTATGGATGGTATAGAAGCAGTAAGAGAGATTATTGAGATTGATCCTGGGGCAAAAGTTATTATGGTAACTGCCGCTGGTCAGAAGACTAATATGGTTGAGGCATTAAAGAGAGGTGCTGCTGATTTTATTCAGAAGCCATTTGATAGTGCTGTAATTATTAATACAATAGAAAAGGTTTTGGAAGACGAATAATGTATAATTACCGTATAGAGATAGAGTATGATGGTGGAAGATATGATGGTTGGCAAAGACTGGGCAAGGATGCCAGCACGAATACTATAGAGAGCAGACTGTGTGAGATAATAGCAAGAATGACTGGTGAGACAGCTGACATGTATGTTGGATCAAGAACAGAAAAGGGCGTGCATGCACTTTGCCAGACAGCGAATTTCAAGCTTGAGAAGGAAGTTAAGGCACTTGATATTAAGAATTATCTTAACAGATATCTGCCGAGAGATATTGCGGTTATGTCTGTTTCACAGGTTGATGAAAGATTTCACAGCCAGCTTAATGCAAAGTCCAAGATATATGAGTACAGACTGGATACAGGTAATGTAGCTAATGTGTTCAGAAGAAAATATGCGTATCATACATTCAGTATGCCGGATTTTGATGCCATGAGAAAGGCTGCCGGATATTTTGAAGGAAAACATGATTTTAAGGCATTTACAACAGCAAAGAAGAACAAAAGCACAGAGAGAACTATTAAGAGGATAAACATTCAGTATGAAGGAACAAGAGCTTACATAAGGATTGAAGCTGATGATTTCCTTCATAATATGGCAAGATTTATGATTGGGATGCTGCTTGATGTAGGCAATGGTATTAAGAAGCCGGAAGATGTGAAGAGATGTCTTGATGGGGAAAACGTACAGATGTCATTACCGGCAGAGAGTTATGGACTGTTTCTTGTAAAGGTGGTTTATTAGATATTGTAAAAGGTGGAGAATATGAAGACGATTATTGAACTTATTACTGATGAGATTAAAAATGTATTCACTGAATGTGGATATGATGAGGCATATGCGAAAGTTACAGTTTCTAACAGACCTGACCTGTGCGAGTTTCAGTGTAATGGTGCTATGGCAGCAGCCAAAGCATATAAGAAAGCACCATTTATGATCGCTGATGAGGTCGTTGCAAAGTTAACGGATAACAAGATGTTTTCTAAGATTGAGAGTGTTAAGCCTGGATTTATCAATATTAATATATGTGAGGATTATCTGGCTGGATATCTTAATGAGATGTCTGAAACAGAGAAGTTTGGATATTTTAATGCTGATAAGGAAAAGACTGTTATTGTGGATTATGGCGGAGCTAATGCTGCAAAGCCTCTTCATGTCGGGCATTTACGTTCTGCAGTTATAGGAGAAAGTGTTAAGAGAATCAATACATTTGCTGGAAATAAAACTATAGGTGATGTCCATCTTGGAGACTGGGGTCTGCAGATGGGACTTATCATTGAAGAATTAAGAGATAGAAAACCAGAACTTCCGTATTTTGATGACAGTTTTACCGGTGAGTATCCAGAGGAAGCACCATTTACTATCTCAGAGCTTGAGGAGATTTATCCGGCAGCTTCTGCAAAGTCTAAGGAAGATGCTGCATTTGCAGAAAGAGCTCATGAAGCTACACTTAAGTTACAGAGCGGTGACAAGGCATGCCGTGCGATATGGCATCATATTATGAATGTTTCTAAGGCTGATCTTAAGAAGAATTATGATAATCTTAATGTACATTTTGATTTATGGAAAGGTGAATCAGATGCACAGCCATATATTGACGATATGGTTAATAAGATGATTGCAGACGGAATTGCTTATGAAAGTCAGGGCGCAACTGTTGTAGATATCCAGCAGGAGGGTGATACTAAGGAGCTTCCACCATGCATCGTAAGAAAATCTGATGGTGCGGCACTTTATGCAACATCTGACCTTGCAACTATTGTTGAAAGAGAAAAGTTATATCATCCTGATACATATATTTATCTTGCTGATAAGAGGCAGGAACTTCATTTTACACAGGTATTCAGAACGGCTAAGAAGGCTGGGATTGTAGCGCCTGATGCAGATATGAGATTTGTGGGCTTTGGTACTATGAACGGTAAAGATGGTAAGCCATTCAAGACGCGTTCAGGTGGTGTTATGAGACTTGAGCATCTTATAGCTGATATTGATGAAGCTGTATATGAGAAAATTATGTCTAACAGAACTGTTGAAGAGACAGAAGCAAGAGATACAGCTAAGATAGTAGGACTTGCTGCATTAAAGTATGGAGATCTTTCTAATCAGGCATCAAAGGACTATGTGTTTGATATTGAGAGATTTTCATCATTTGAGGGTAATACAGGACCATATATTCTTTACACAATTGTAAGAATTAAGTCTATCCTTAACAAATATACAGAAAATGGTGGAAGCACAGATAACCTTAAGATTATGGCTGCTACAGAAGAAAGTGAGAAGAATCTTTCTTTATCACTTATTAAGTTTGCAGATATAATTGATGGGGCATATAAGGATAATGCACCACATAAGATATGCCAGTTTATATATGAGGTATCTAACGCATTTAATGGCTTTTATCATAACAATAAGATACTTTCAGAACCTGACGAGGCTAAGAAGGCAAGTTATATTGCACTTATCAGCCTTACTAAGAGCATTCTCGAGCAGTGTATTGATTTACTTGCGATTGAATGCCCTGACAGAATGTAAAGGAGAAATTTGATGGGTAAATTATTATCATTTGCAATACCATGTTACAACTCCGCAGAGTATATGGAACATTGTATTAATACAGTGCTTGCCGGTGGGGATGAAGTTGAGGTTATTATAGTTGATGATGGTTCAACAAAGGATAATACATATGAAATAGCCAAAAGATATGAAAAGGAATATCCGGATATTGTCAAAGCTGTACATCAGGAGAATGGTGGACATGGTGAGGCTGTAAATACAGGTCTTAAGCATGCAACAGGAAGGTTCTTTAAGGTTGTTGACAGTGATGACTGGGTAGATGGCAAAAGTTACAAAAGAATGCTTGCTACATTAAGAAGCTTTGAAGAGGGCAGTGAGCCGGATATGGTTATTGCAAACTATGTATATGAAAAGGTCGGAGCCAAGAGAAAGAAAGTTATCCACTACGAGAATGTATTTCCTGTAGAGCAGATGTTTACATGGGATGATATTAATATAGGCGATTTTAAGGTTGACCAGTATATTCTTATGCATACTGTTGTATATAGAACACAGCTTTTAAAGGATTGTGGATTAGAGCTTCCTAAGCATACATTTTATGTTGATAACATATTTGTATTCGAGCCACTTCCGTATGTTAAGAACATGTATTACGTAAATACTAATTTCTACAGATATTTTATTGGACGAGAAGATCAGTCTGTCAATGAGAGTGTTATGATTTCAAGAATTGACCAGCAGCTTTCTGTTAATAAGAGAATGATTGATTCGTTTATTTCAGAAAATCCTAAGAATATTAACTGTAGAAAATATATGATTAACTATTTAAGAATTATGATGGAAGTATCGTCTATATTCTTAATTGTATCTGGAACAAAGGAACATCTTGCGAAGAAGAAGGCACTCTGGCAGTATGCTAAGGACAAAGATGAAGTGCTTTACAAGAAGTTACGACACAGTCTTTTGGGCTGGTCTGTTAATATCCCTACATCTGCAGGAAGATGGATATCTAAGCAGGGATACAAGATAGCTAATAATATAATAGGTTTTAATTAAAGAGATTTAGAAGGAGAAGAATATATGTCTATAATTGATGCATTCAGACTTGATGGAAAGGTTGCAGTAGTTACAGGTGCAAATACAGGTCTTGGACAGGGAATGTCCGTTGCACTTGCGCAGGCAGGTGCTAAGGTTGTAGGTGTTGCAAGAAGATCCTGCGAGGATACTAAGAAGCTTATTGAAGCTGATGGAGGAGAATTTGCTGAGGTTATAGCAGACCTTTCAGATATGTCAGCTATAGATGTTATTGTGAATGGTGCACTTGCAGCTTTTGGAAAGGTTGACATTCTTGTTAATAATGCAGGACTTATTAAGAGAAATGATGCTATTGATTTCACAGAAGATGAATGGGATAGTGTTATTCAGGTTAATCAGAAGATGGTATTCTTCTTAAGCCAGGCATTTGCAAAGCAGTATATTAAGCAGGGACATGGTGGCAAGATTATTAATATCAATTCCATGCTTTCATATCAGGGAGGTATAAGAGTTCCTTCTTATACAGCAAGTAAGAGTGCTGGTATGGGACTTACAAAAGCTATGTGTAATGAGTGGGCATGCCATAACATTAATGTTAATGCTATTGCACCAGGATATATGGCTACTAATAATACGGCACAGTTAAGGAGCGATTCTGACAGAAGTGAAGCTATTATAGACAGAATTCCGGCAGGACGCTGGGGAACTCCTGATGATATGAAGGGAGCGGTTGTGTTTCTTGCATCAGCTGCATCGGATTATGTTAATGGATTTACACTGGCTGTTGATGGCGGATGGCTTGCAAGATAACTTAAAAGAGTATGATAAAAGGCGTTTCAACTTTAACTGTTTGAAACGCCTTTTGTGTATAGTTTTTAGAAGTTGATTTTGCAAATGTTTCTGTCAACATGAGACTTGATATACGCAGGAACAGCAGCTTTAATATCATCGGGCATGTCCTTCTGACTTAACATGACAATCATACGTCCTTTGTTAAATAACATGTAATAGCCGAATTTGTTGTAAACATTAGTGAACTGATTCCACTCATATGTGTATACAAGATTATGCTCTGGAATATCTGCCATAATAGCATTATTCATAAGAGTAATTGTACATGGGGCTTCTTCTGATGGATCTCTGTGCTTTAAATGATAGTTAACACTTGATCTGAACTGGTATCCAAAAATATATATTGGGTAAAACCAGCATACAGCATAAAGAATCAGTAAAAAGCTGGAATAATAATGCAGGCATAGAAGCACAAGCGAAATTACGGCAGGAAGCCATGACAGAATAAGCTCAATGGGATTTCTTATAAATCTGTTCCAAAATACAATCTTGAAATAATCCTTTCCAGAAGCCTTTAATGTTGTGTTAAATTTGATAATGTCCATAATAATCCTCATAAATAAATTGATATAGAGATATAATAACACCCTTAAATAGATAAAACAATTAATTATCTGTGAAATTAAAAATGTATATTGAAATGATTGTAAAATCATGCAAAAATCAGTTTCCAAAAAGATTGTAATAGGCTATAATATTATTAGATTTGTGTATTGCTGGAGGAATATTTTGAGTAGTGATAATAACAGAAATATAGGGCTTTCAGAGATTATACGTATGCTTGAAAATAATGTTACATTTACTCAAGCAGCAGATAGTGTTCTTGAATGCATAACTGACAGCATGGATATATGTGATGCTGTTGTAATGCAGATAGACAGGGAAAATGACACTATGCATGTGATATCTGAAACCGGAAATTGTTTTAAAGATGAATCAGGCACGGTTAAACGGTCAGAGTTTGTATTATGTTCAGATGCAATTAAGATTACATACGAAGGAAATGCGGATACAGCACAGAAAGGGCTTCTGGACAGACTTGGAGTAAAGCTGAGCATAACAGTACCGATTTTAATTAATAATGTAAAAGCAATGTATCTTATAGTTCTTAGTAATGATGTACAGGCAGTATCAGATAATAAGATTAAGGAATACATAAGCGACATGGCACTGGTACTTCATGGTATAGCACAGAGCAAGGTAATTAATAATTCACTTATATCATCTTATGATGTTTTACAGAAGATTCTTGATAATATAGGTTCTGGAATTATTGTGTGCAGCAGGTATTCTGGCAATATATTGTTTGAGAATGAGATGGCAGCTAATGTACAGGAGGTTCGGGATACAATAAGGGAATGTCTGGAGGATGTGTTTACATGCGAAGATGTACATAGAAATATCGGAGCATCCATGGAACGCTACAATACAGAGTCAGGATTGTGGTTCGAGGTGAGGTTTTCTGAATTGGAGTGGATTGACGGAAGTGAGGTTATTGTTGTGACCGCCGTAGATATTACCCAGAAGAAAAAGAATCAGCAGAAGATTGAATATCAGGCACATAATGATTTTCTTACAGGTCTGTATAACCGTATGAAATGTGAAGTCGATTTAAGAAAAGTTATAAGAAGAACGGAAAAGGCAGGACTTAAAGGAGCGGTACTGTTTATTGATCTTGATGATTTCAAGCATATTAATGACGGACTTGGCCATCAGTATGGGGATATACTTCTTCAGCAGATTGCGGCAGGACTTACGGGAATTCCAGGTTTGCGTGGACATTGTTACAGAATGGGTGGAGATGAATTTGTAATAATAGTTGAACCTGAAATATTTGGAGACATAAATAATATTATTGGCAATATAACTGCTTTGTTTAATAAGCCGTGGTATCTTATGGAAACTGAATATTTCTGTACAATGAGTATGGGAGTTGCTGTGTTCCCGGATAACAGTGTTGATGTTCATGAAATAACAAGAATGGCAGATGTTGCGATGTATGAGGCAAAGAGGTCAGGAAAGAACGGCTATACTTATTACAGCAGTGAGGTTGAGAATTCGACAGCCAAGAGACTTGATATCGAGAATAATATGAGACAGGCAGTTTCTACAGGAATTGAGGAATTCGTAGTATTCTATCAGCCCGTTGTTGATGTCAACACACAGATGTGTACTTCCTGTGAGGCACTTGTAAGATGGGACAGCAAAGCACTGGGATTTATGGGACCGGGTGAATTCATACCGCTGGCAGAATATCTTGGGCTTATTACTTCAATTGGTGACTATGTTCTTGAGGAGGCATGCAGAAGATGTAAGCTATGGAATGATAATGGATATCCGGATTTCTATATTAATGTGAATCTGTCGGTAGTGCAGCTTTTACAGAAGAATGTGGTTGAGAATATTAAAAGAATTCTTGATAAGACAGGTGTTAATCCTAAGAATATAGTACTTGAGATTACAGAATCATTTGCAATTAATGATATGCAGAGAGTTATGGATATTATTACAGGACTTAAGAAGTTAGGACCTAGGATTGCACTTGATGATTTTGGTACAGGTTATTCTTCACTTAACTATATAAAGCAGCTTCCTCTTGATATCATTAAGGTTGATAAGACATTTATTGATGATATTGTTGAAGATGATTATGTACAGGCATTTATTAAGCTTATAGTTGACCTTTCCAAGACTATCGGTACTAAGATTGTTGTCGAAGGTGTTGAACATAAGGAGCAGTTTGAACTGCTTAAAAGTCTTGGCGTGGATTATATACAGGGATATTATTTTGGAAAGCCTGTACCAGCCAATATTTTTGAAGAGAAAAACTTAGAGGGGAGATTGGGCGAATGAACATACTGATTAAAGAAGGCAGAGTACTTGACCCTGCAAGTAAAACAGACAAAGTTATGGATGTGCTTATTAAGGACGGATTTATTGCAGCAATGGAAGAGAATATTGATGAGTCACAGGCTGATGAAGTGATTGATGCATCAGGATGCATGGTTATGCCAGGACTGGTTGATCTTAATGCACATTTCAGGGAACCAGGACTTGAGCATAAGGAAACAATCAGAACAGGCTCAAGAGCAGCAGCAAGAGGCGGATATACAACAGTCTGTATGATGCCTAATACGAAACCTGTAATTGATAATGTTGATATGCTGCAATATGTAACAGATAAGGCAGAAGAGGTTACTGACATTAATCTGTATACAATAGCAGCCATGACTGCGGGTCAGGAGGGAGAATATCTTACTGATTTTGAGGCTCTTAAGGATGCAGGTGCTGTTGCAGTCAGTGACAATGGCGGAACTATTATGAATGCAAGAACTGCAAGGCAGGCTATGAGGCAGGCAGCAGAGGTTGATATTCCGGTATTTGCACATTGTGAAGATACTAACTTGGCTGCAAGAGGTGTTATGAATGCCGGAGAGAGAGCCAAGGAACTTGGCCTTTTCGGAATAATGGATGCCGTTGAGGATGTTATTGTTGCAAGAGATATTCTTCTTGCAAAGAATACAGGTGCAAAGCTGCATATAAGTCATGTGTCTAATAAGGAATCAGCATTTATTATAAAGATTGCCAAGGAACAGGGGATTCCAGTGACAGCAGAGGTTGCCCCACATCATTTCACACTGACAGAGGATGCGGTGAACGGGGATGATGCAAACTTTAAGATTAACCCTCCTTTAAGAAAGGCAGATGATGTAAAGGCTCTTAAAGAAGCGCTTGCATCAGGGGTTATTGATGTTATTGCAACAGACCATGCTCCACATCATCCTACTGAGAAGGAAAGACCTTTTGACGAAGCACCGTTTGGTGTAGTAGGTCTTGAAACAGCAGTTCCGGTTACTATTACTGAGCTTGTAAGAACAGGAGTGCTTACTCCGTTACAGATGGTTGAGAAAATGAGTTATAATCCGGCTAAGATACTTGGAATTGACAGAGGAGTTCTTGCACCGGGAAAAGTTGCTGATATAACAGTTGTTAATCCTACAGAAGAGTATGATATTGACAGCAACAGATTTGCTTCAAAGGGAAAGAATACTCCATTTGAAGGAATGCATGTGTATGGAAAGGTTTTATATACGCTTGTTAATGGAAGAGTTGTGTATTCAGACCATAATGGAACAGAAATTCTTATTGAAAGAGAAGTTCCAAAGTTGTAGAATAAAGTGATTTTGCGTATGAATTAAGGAGGCTAAAGTAGATTAATGATTAAGAAGCTTGTTGATAAGATTGTAGAGACTAATGCACCAATAGTTGTAGGACTTGATCCGATGATGAAGTATCTTCCAAAGCATCTTGCAGATGCTGCATTTGAGCAGTATGGTGAGACACTTGAGGGAGCAGCAGAGGCTATATGGCAGTATAACAAAGGTATTATAGATAATATATATGACATTGTTCCAGCTGTTAAACCACAGATTGCAATGTATGAGCAGTTTGGAATTGAAGGACTTAAGGCATTCAAGAAAACAGTTGATTACTGTCACGAGAAAGGCATGATTGTTATCGGTGATGTTAAGAGAGGTGATATTGGTTCAACTTCTGAGGCTTATGCGGTAGCACATCTTGGAAAGGTAAATGTTGGATCTAAGGCAATTACACCTTTTGACGAAGATTTTGCAACTGTTAATCCATATCTTGGCTCTGATGGAATCAATCCATTTATTAAGGTTTGTAATGAGCAGGACAGAGGTATATTTATACTTGTTAAGACTTCTAATCCTTCAAGCGGAGAATTCCAGGATCAGCTTATCAACGGAAGACCATTATATGAGTTAGTTGGTGAGAAGGTTAATGAGTGGGGAGCTTCAAGCATGGACGGAGATTACAGCAATGTCGGTGCGGTTGTTGGAGCTACTTACCCAGAGATGGGAAGAGTATTAAGAAAGGTTATGCCTAAGGCGTATATCCTTGTACCAGGATATGGTGCACAGGGCGGACAGGGCAAGGATCTTGTTGATTTCTTTAATCCTGACGGACTTGGAGCTATTGTAAACAGCTCAAGAGGAATTATTGCAGCATATACTAAGGAGCAGTATGCGAAGTTTGGTGAGAAGAACTTCGGAGAAGCTTCAAGACAGGCTGCTCTTGATATGATTGCTGATATCAACGGAGCACTTGGCAAGTAATTATACATATTTACACACAGGTTAATAATGGAGATTATTATGGCGTACAGAGAAAATGCGAAGATTCTTAAGGCAGATTGTCTTGCTGACGGAGTCTATGAAATATGGTTTGAAACAAAGGATATTGCTAAGGCCGCTAAGGCAGGACAGTTTATATCAGTATATTCTAATGATGGTTCAAGAATGTTACCAAGACCTATCAGTATATGTAAGGTTGAGAATAATAATTTAAGAATTGTATTCAGAGTTGCCGGCAAGGGAACAGAAGAGTTTTCTAAGATGAAGGCAGGAGAATATCTTGATATTCAGGGACCCCTTGGCAATGGTTATGATCTGGGAAGAATTGCTGCAGAGATTAAGGCAGAAGGCAGAAGCTTTGATAAGGCTATTCTTTTCGGTGGCGGAATAGGTGTTCCTCCTATGCTTGAGCTTGCAAGAAGATTAGACTGCCACAAGAATGTTGTAGTCGGTTACAGAAACAGCCAGACTTTCCTTAAGGAAGATTTTGAAGCAGTTGCTGATACAGATGTGTATATTGCAACTGAAGATGGAAGCGTTGGAGCAAAGGGTAATGTATTAGATGCTGTAAAACAGGAAAAGGTTGAGGCAGATGTTATATTTGCATGTGGACCAACTCCTATGCTTCGTGCAATTAAGGCATATGCACTTGAGAATGATATTCCGTGTTATGTTTCATTAGAAGAGAAGATGGCATGCGGAATTGGTGCATGTCTTGCATGTGTATGTAAATCAACTGAGATTGACGACCATTCTCAGGTTAAGAATAAGAGAGTGTGCAAGGAAGGTCCGGTATTTAATGTTAAGGAGGTAGAACTGTAATGAGCGATATTAATATGTCAGTCAATATTGCAGGAGTTGAATTAAAGAATCCTGTGACAGTTGCTTCCGGAACATTCGGTTCAGGCATGGAGTACGGAGAATATGTTGATCTTAACAGACTCGGTGCAGTGACAACCAAGGGTGTTGCCAATATTCCGTGGCCGGGCAATCCTACACCAAGAATTGCTGAGACTTATGGTGGGATGATGAATGCTATCGGATTACAGAATCCGGGACTTGATACATTTGTAAAAAGAGATATTCCATTTCTTAAGCAGTATGATACTAAGATTATTGTTAATGTATGTGGAAAATCTGAAGCAGATTATGTGGATGCTGTTGAAAAGCTTGGTGAACAGCCAGTTGACCTTCTTGAAATCAATATCTCATGCCCTAATGTCAAAGAGGGTGGAATTGCTTTCGGACAGGTTCCAGCTTCTGCAGAGGCTATTACTAAGGCGGTTAAGAAGGTAGCAAAGCAGCCGGTTATTATGAAGTTAAGTCCTAATGTTACTGATATTACAGAGATGGCAAAGGCTGTAGAGGCAGGTGGTGCTGACGCGGTTTCGCTTATCAATACTCTTACAGGTATGAAGATTGATGTGAACAGAAGAACATTTGCAGTAGCTAACAAGACTGCGGGTGTATCAGGACCTGCTATTCATCCAATCGCAGTAAGAATGGTTTATCAGGTTGCCAATGCAATTAACCTTCCTATAATCGGAATGGGTGGAATCAGAACAGCAGAGGATGCACTTGAAATGATTATGGTTGGTGCAAGTGCAGTTGCTGTTGGAACAGCGAATTTTAATGATCCATATACAACTATTAAGGTTATTGATGGAATCAGGGAATATATGGAAAAGAATAATGTAGCAGATATTAAGGAGCTGATTGGTTGTGTCAGATAGAATACTTTTCTTAAGTAATGGTTCTATATGCTATGACTCAACAACTTACTTTATTGAATGTATAAGTGAAGAATTAAAAGCTATGGGCTGGGAAGTCATGCATATCAGATTAGATAAAGCCACACAGAAGGACAAGCTGTGTGTGCTGGCTGATGAGTATGACTCTCAGCCTTTTGATTATGTGTTTGATATTAATACAAAGCTGGACGCAGTATGTGATTATTCAGGAAGATACTGCTTTGACCGACTTGGAAAAGCGGTATGGCATTATATTCTTGACCATCCGTTCTATCATCATGACAGTCTCAAAGTGCCTTTAAAGAACATGAATGTAATATGTCTTGATGAGATGCATAAAAAGTTTATTGATGAAACCTATCCTCATATTAACAGCTGTATTGTTCTTCCGCTTGCTGCAAAGCAGGCAGAGAGCGGTCTGAAGCCATATGATATGCGTGATAATGACCTGATATTCACAGCGTCTTATACTGACCCTGATATGGTGTATTTTAAGGCAAAGAAGCAGGATAGTGAAAATGTTGTTTTTTTTAATACATTTACACAAAGACTGTTTGATAATCCGGAGCTTACGCAGGAGGAAGCCATAAGGCAGATGTATCCGGGTATTAGTGGAGTTCAGACAGCGGAGAAGCTGCAGGAGAATTTCATGGCGGATGTTTATATTCAGGCGGCCATAAGACAGGAGATTGTGGTTCAACTTATAAGAAATCATGTGCCTGTGAAGCTGTATGGACATAACTGGGATACTTTTCTTACGAAGGCAGAGGTTCTTATGAAGGATAATCTGACATTTATTAAAGAGTTTGTTAAGGTCTGCGGAGAGGTAACATATGGGGAACTTCCGGCAATATATAATAATGCAAGGCTTTCAATTAACCAGCTTCCGTGGTTTAAGGCAGGAATACATGACAGGACGCCGCTTGCACTTATGAATGGCTGTGTGAGTATTACAGATGGAAGTACTTATATGCGCCGGGAGATTCCTATGGATTCAGGAGTTGAATATTATTCTCTTGATGAACTGGAAAATGTTGGAGAGAAGATTAAAAGCCTTGTGGCTGATGTGGGTTCTATGAAGGAGAAAGTGGCAAGAGGCGTTCAGTATGCAGAAGATATGTGGTCGTGGAAGCACTGGGCTGTGGAGTTTGTGGAGGCTGCCAAGGAATGTTGAGGCGTGCTGAGGCGTGGCGCTTGAGACTGTTGGTGAGATAGATATAGTGTGGTGCGGCGTTCAGGCAGGTGAGTTCTATAAGATTGTTTTTTATAGAGGTTTTATAGGCTGTTTTCAGACAGAAAAAGTGTTTTCGGTGCGGAATTACCTATAAGGCTGGCACGAGGAAGCTTTTGATAGGTGGATTGAGAGATAAAATGGCTGGTTTAGCAGGCAATTTGCTGAAATTGTCCTATAAGAACTTGACTAATGCGACTATCTATAGGTATCACGTCAAATATGCATGTATTTAATCATGTCACAGCCATTATGGAAACTAAAGACAGGGATAAATTCTAAAAAGACATGACAGTCATTGATAAAAATGATTGCCATGTCTTTTCGATTATAATGAAACAATATAGTTATAATGTTGCTGCGATATCTTCTGCAATCTGTTCAGGAGTAAGGTGGTTGTCCTTTAATACTTCTGATGCATCGTATCTGTCAATAAATTCTTTCTTAATACCGAAGTTTAATACCTTCATATCAGAAGAACCATAGAATGCTGCAATCTTAGCTCCGAAGCCGCCTTCAAGGTAGCCGTCCTCAAGAGTTGCAACTACTGCGTGGTCTTTCTTTAATTCATTAAGAGTGTCTGCGTCAATACCTGAGATATAGTAAGGATTGATAACAGTTGCGTCAATTCCGTGTGAAGTCTTAAGAATATTAGCGGCTTTTACAGCAGTTTCATAGAAAGTTCCAAGTCCGAGAATAGCAACTCTGCTTCCTTTCTTAGTAACTTCATAAGTGCCAAGCTTGCTGAAATCTTTAGTTACAGGTGTGCCTGTGGATACCATTCTGCCGCCCGGAACTTTAATAGCAACAGGATACTCATTCTGTGTTAAAGACCAGTCAAGCATAGCAATATAATCTTCCTTGGTAACAGGTGCAAGATATATAAGTCCCGGAATGCTGTTGAGCATAGGGATATCCTGAAGTCCGAGATGTGTAACATCATTCATCCCGTACACAGAACCTGCAAATACTGTAAATGTTACAGCATTGCCATTGATACATACATCTTGTGTAATCTGGTCATAGGCTCTCTGTATAAATGAGCTGTAAACACCAAATACAGGCTTTCCGCCGTTAGCAGCGATACCGGAAGCCAACGCAACAGCAGTTTCCTCTGCGATACCAACATCAACAAACTGTTTTCCTGCTTTAGCTCTCATGTCAGCAGTAAATCCCATAACAGTAGGAGTTCCGGCTGTGATTGCAACAACACTCTTATCATCGGCCATCTTCTTTAACAGATATTCTAAAGAAGCGTCAGAGAAATCAGGCTCTCCGCCCTTGGAAAGAGATTCGCCGGTTGCTATATCAAAAGGTGCATGCCAGTGCCATTTTTCTTTGTTCTGTTCAGCAGGTGCATAACCCTTGCCTTTAAGCGTATTAATGTGGACAACAACAGCTTTTTTAGTATCTTTAACCTTTTCAAATGCTTCAATTAAAGAAGCAATATCATTTCCCTTATCAACATAGATGTAATCAAGGTTCATTGCTTTGAAAAGATTACATTCAGACTGTCCATTTGTTTCACGAAGAAGCTTTAAGTTGGCATAAAGACCACCGTGATTCTCAGCAATAGACATATCGTTATCGTTAGCAACAATAATCATGTTGCCATTTAATTCAGAAGCAAAATCAAGACCTTCCAAAGCCTCACCTCCGCTTAAAGAACCATCACCTATAACAGCGATTACATTACCATCTTCACCGTTTAAATCTCTTGCTTTGGCAAGACCGCAGGCAAGACTTATAGAAGTTGAAGTATGGCCTACAGTAAAGAAATCATGTTCGCTTTCATCCGGATTAGTGTATCCTGACACATCATCATAATGCTCCTCATAAAGATATGCATCTTTTCTTCCAGTGAGCATTTTGTGAGGATAGCACTGGTGTGATACATCAAATACGATTTTATCTTTAGGCGAATCAAATACATAATGCATGGCGATGATTGCTTCTACCATACCGAAGTTAGGACCAAAATGTCCGCCGTGTTTGCTGGCTCTTGTAAGAAGGGCGTGACGTATTTCTTCTGCAAGGACATTAAGCTGCATGATGTTTAATGTCTTCACATCAGCAGGACTGTTAATATTCTCAATATACATGTTTTCTGATACTCCTTATCTTATATTTTAATACATTTTATATCATAGCACCTAAAGTCAGGTTTAGGTCAAGAGGAATGTGTTGGGAGTTTTATACTATTTGCTATAAGGAAATGATGATGCAAAAACAATCGGGTTGGAAATTGGAAATCTATCGGATTGAAAATTAGAAATCTGTCGGATTGGAAATACGAAATCAATCGGATTGCCAAGGTATGTGATTAATTATATGTGTAGCGAATGTTCGATAAGATATAGTGTTTTAGAGTGTTTGAGAAACTCAGGATGAGATTGAAAAATTATTATTATACATGATATAATATTATATTATGAGAAGTTAAGTGGACAAAATGGTGGAATGAGGAGGTAACTCTTATGAATTCAAACTTTGACTTTTTACAATCAGAGTTTCCGGTTTTAGCAACATTTGGTTGTCAGGCTGAAAAGTATTGCTTTTCTGATCCTAATTCATGCCTTATGAAATTGGGAATGATAGGGGAGAGCATTGTTAATTTAATGTTTACTTATGATAGAATCCAATTGCCATATGATAATACAGCAGTTACAAGAATAGATACTCTTCAAAGAGAGGGATTGCTAACAAGAGATTTAACGGATATTTTACATGCTCTTAGAAAAGCCAGAAATAAAGCTGTGCATGAGAATTATGATTCTGAATCAGAATGTAAAATTCTGATTCAAATGGCTCATAGTCTATGCGAATGGTTTATGCAGACTTATGGCGATTGGAATTATCAGCATCATGATTTTGTTATGCCTGAATTAGAAAACAAGAGAGTTTCGGTTACACAGGAGGAGAAAGCTGCAGAAGAGAGACAGGCAGAAGAACTTACAAAACAGGCAGAACAAAAAGCAAGCATAGCAGAAGCTATTTCTAAATCAGAGCGTCAGAAGCAGGCTGGTAAAATGGCAAGTCAGCGACCTAAATCAGAAGCTGAAACTAGATATATTATTGATGAACAATTGCGTCAAGTAGGCTGGGAGGCAGATACAGAAAATCTGCGTTATTCTAAAGGAACTCGTCCGGCAAAAGGACATAATATGGCTATTGCTGAATGGCCGACAAATTCTACAGTAGGACAGAGTGGACGTGTAGACTATGCATTATTTGTTGACACTAAGTTGATAGGTGTTATTGAGGCAAAAGCAATACATAAGGATATTCCGTCTGTTATTGATTATCAGGGGAAAGAATATCCATGTAATATTCGTAAGGAAGATTCAGCGTATCAGATTGGAGAATGGGGGGAATACAAAGTACCATTTACTTTTGCTACCAACGGAAGACCATATCTAAAGCAGCTTGAAACAAAGTCAGGTATATGGTTTTTAGATTTGAGAAGCCCTGCAAATAATCCGACAGCTCTTCATGGTTGGATTAGTCCTATGGGAATGGTAGAATTGCTAGAGAAAAATCCTCAAGAGGGTAATTCAGCATTGAAGGCATTGCCATATGATTTTCTTACAGACCCTAAGGGGCTAAATTTGCGTGAATATCAGTTAAATGCGATAAAAGCGGCAGAACAGTCAGTTATTGAAGGGAAAAAGAATATTCTTTTAGCTATGGCGACAGGAACAGGAAAGACTCGTACAGTATTAGGCATGATTTATCGCTTTTTAAAAACGAACCGATTCAAGCGTATATTGTTTCTTGTTGATCGGACTTCCCTTGGAGAACAGGCATCAGATGTATTCAAAGAAGTTAAATTGGAAGACTTAATGACACTTGATGAGATATATAATGTCAAGGGACTTGAAGATAAAAATATTGATAAAGAAACTAGAATACAGGTAGCTACTGTTCAGAGTATGGTTAAGCGTATTTTATATAATGACGGAGAAACTATGCCGGCTGTTACAGATTATGATCTGGTTATCATTGATGAAGCACACCGTGGATATATTCTTGATAAGGAAATGGGTGACACCGAAATTTTGTATCGTGACCAGAGAGATTATCAAAGTAAATATCGAAGTGTAATTGAATATTTTGATGCGGTGAAGATTGCACTTACGGCAACACCTGCACTTCAGACGACAGAAATTTTTGGACAACCAGTGTTTAAATATACATATAGGGAAGCTGTCATAGAAGGGTATTTAGTAGATCATGATGCTCCTCATCATCTGGAAACAAAACTTAGTACAGGTGGAATTCACTACAAATTGGGTGATACAGTTATGATTTATGATCCTGTGACAGGCGAAATTACAAATAGTGAGTTGTTGGATGATGAATTAGATTTTGATATTGAACAATTTAATCGACAGGTTATTACAGAGAATTTTAATAAGACAGTTTTAAGTGAAATTGCTCGTGATATTGATCCTGAGAATCCGGAAGAACAGGGAAAAACTCTAATATATGCAGTTGATGACCAACATGCAGATATGATTGTATCAATTTTGAGAGATATTTATTCGGAATATGGAGTCTCTAATGAGGCTATTATGAAGATAACAGGTAGCGTTGGAGGCGGAAATCCTAAGAAAGTGCAGGAGGCTATAAAACGTTTCAAGAACGAGAATTATCCAAGTATTGCAGTAACAGTAGACTTGTTGACTACAGGAATTGATGTGCCTGAAATTACAAATTTAGTGTTTATGCGTAGGGTGAAATCACGTATTTTATTTGAACAGATGTTGGGACGTGCTACCAGATTATGTCAAAAAATTCATAAGACACATTTTGAAATATATGATCCTGTGGGAGTATATGATTCTTTGAATGATGTGAATACTATGAAACCGGTAGTGGTTAATCCTGCAACAAGCTTTACTCAACTATTGGATGGGCTGTCTGAAATAAATGATGATAAACAGGTAGAACAGCAGATTAATCAGATAATTGCTAAACTACAGAGAAAGAAACGAAATATGTCGCCTAAAGTGATGGATTATTTTATTAGCATGACTGATGGAAAAGACCCATCACAGTTTATTATGGAAATTAAAAAGTCAGATGTTCAGGAAGCTAAGAATAGTCTGCTTAAATACCGTGATGTATTCAAAATGCTGCAAGAAACGAAAGCAAATGGTTTTCGTTCTGTTGTGGTTTCTGATGCAGAGGATATATTGACAGAACATTCACGTGGATATGGAAATGCAGAAAAACCAGAAGATTATCTGAATGCATTTTCACGTTATATTCAGAATAATCGTAATGAAATTGCGGCATTGAATATTATCTGTACCAGACCAAAGGATTTGACAAGAAAAGATTTGAAGGATTTAAGGTTAACACTCGATAGAGAAGGATTTACTACACAGCAGTTGAATACTGCACTTTATGAATTGACTAATGAAGAGATAATGGCAGATATTATAAGTTTGATTCGACGCTATGCAATTGGCTCAACGCTTGTTAGTCATGAAGCACGTATTCACAGAGCTGTTGAGAAACTTAGAAAAAAACATAATTTTTCAAAGCAGGAACAGAGCTGGATATCTCGCATTGAAAAATATTTGCTAGGGGAATCTGTAATGAATATTAAGGTGTTTGATGAAGACAGCAGATTTGCAAGCTATGGAGGCTTCAATAAGATAAATAAAGTATTTCAGAATAATCTTGAAAGCATTGTGCTTGAATTGAATGAATATTTGTATGATGACGGAGGAAATGTTGCATGACAACACAAGAAATTGTATCCAAATTATGGAATTTATGTAATGTACTAAGAGATGATGGTATCACATATCATCAGTATGTTACAGAGTTAACATATATTTTGTTTTTGAAAATGGCTAAGGAAACTGGAACAGAAGAACAGATTCCAGAGAAATACCGTTGGGATGAATTGAAGGCTAAAAGTGGAGTAGAACTGAAAAAGTTTTACAAGGAGCTGTTATCAGAACTTGGAGATAATGGTACAGGTAGAATTCGTGAAATATATCAGGGTGCAGCAACAAATATTGACGAGCCTAAGAATCTTGAGAAAATTATAGCCACGATAGATAGTCTTGATTGGTATTCTGCAAGAGAAGAAGGACTTGGAAATCTGTATGAAGGTTTACTTGAGAAGAACGCTAATGAAAAGAAATCAGGTGCAGGTCAGTATTTTACTCCACGAGTTTTGATTGATGTTATGACAGAACTTATGAAACCGCAAGTAGGAGAGAGATGTAACGACCCTGCATGTGGAACATTTGGTTTTATGATTGCTGCTCATCAGTATGTATCAGAACATACAGATAATTTTTTTGACATTGAAGATGCAGATTTGGCAAGATTTGAGAGGGAGGAAGCATTTACAGGTTGTGAGCTTGTACATGATACACATCGGTTGGCATTGATGAATGCTATGCTCCATGATATTGATGCTCCTATTACATTAGGTGATACACTTTCAAATATTGGAAAATCAATGCATGATTACGATCTGGTTTTGACAAATCCACCTTTTGGAACTAAGAAAGGCGGAGAACGTGCTACACGTGATGATTTTACATATCCTACAAGTAACAAACAGTTAAACTTTTTACAGCATATTTATCGAAGTTTAAAAAACAACGGAAAAGCAAGAGCTGCTGTTGTATTGCCTGATAATGTGTTATTTGCTGATGGTGATGGCGAGAAAATTAGATTGGATTTATTAGATAAATGTAATCTACACACAATTTTGCGTCTTCCTACAGGAATATTCTATGCACAGGGTGTTAAGACAAATGTACTTTTCTTTACTCGTGGAAAAACAGATAAGGGAAATACAAAAGAAGTCTGGATTTATGATCTTAGAAATGATATGCCATCATTTGGAAAAACTAATCCTTTAAAGCCAGAGCACTTTGATGACTTTATAGCATGCTATGCAGATGGAGACTTAGGCAAGCGAAAAGAAACATATAGTGAAGAAAATCCAAATGGAAGATGGCGTAAGTTCTCAATTCAGGATATCCTTACAAGAGATAAGACTAGCCTAGATATTACATGGATGAAGACAGAATCTGATACAGATAATTATACTCTCGCGGAATTACTTGATCAGATTAAAGAAAAGTCTGAGAATATTGCTAAAGCAGTTTCAGAATTAGAACAATTGATTGGGGAAGTGGAGGAGTAATGGATACAAAAGCATTAAGACAAAAAATACTTGATCTTGCTATCCGTGGCAAACTTGTTCCACAGGATCCGAATGATGAACCAGCAGGGGTATTGTTGGAAAGCATCAGAGAGCAGAAGCAGCAGATGCTCAAGGAAGGTAAGCTCAAGAAAAAGGATATTAAGAATGATACGATTATCTTTAAAGGTGAGGATAATTTGCATTATGAGAAGTTTCAGGATGGAACTGTGAAATGTATTGAAGATGAGATACCGTTTGAAGTGCCGGAGGGGTGGGCGTGGAGCAGATTAGTATCCTTAACAGCGATTATTACCAAGGGGGCATCACCTAAATGGCAAGGAGTAGATTATACATCATCAGGCACAATGTTTATAACAAGTGAAAATGTCGGAGTTGAAACACTTCTGCTTGAATCCCCAAAATTCTTGCCTGAGAAGATCAACAAGATCCAACCACGCTCAATATTAGAAACCCATGATATTCTAACTAATATCGTTGGTGCTTCTATTGGAAGAACGTGCGAATATACATTAGTAGATTCTGCCAACACGAATCAGGCAGTTGCAATCATTCGTTTGATAGCAGTAGATATGGTGTCCTATGTTGTAAAGTGCTTAAACAGCGACTACTGTGTTAATCTGATGTTTGCTAATCAAGTTAATGTTGCCAGAGCCAATTTAAGCTTATCCAGTCTCGCAAACTTTCTTATTCCAATTCCACCACTAAAAGAAATGTACCGTATAATTGCACATCTTGATTGTAGTCTGCGGCACATAAGTGGTATTCAGAGCAGTGAGGATGAGCTGCGTCAGCTAATACTTTTTACTAAAACAAAAATCCTCGATCTTGCTATCCGAGGCCAGCTTGTGCCGCAGAATCCAGATGATGAGCCTGCTTCTGTTCTTCTAGAACGCATCCGTGCAGAGAAAGAAGAGCTCATCAAACAGGGCAAAATCAAGCTTGATAAGAAGGAATCTGTTATCTTTAAAGGTGATGATAACTCTTATTATGGCATACATTTGCCAGATAGTTGGAATTGGGCATCTCTGAGAGAAATCGCACTTTCAATTAGTGATGGTTCTCATAATCCACCACCAAATAATGGTAGTGGCATCCCTTTGTTAAGTGCTGCAAATATAAATGATAATTCTATTTTAATGAACGAAATATCACGATGGATTACAAACGAAGAATGGAAAATTGAAAATCAACGTACTAATATTGAAGTTGGCGATGTATTGCTTACTATTGTTGGCAGTATTGGTCGAAGTGCAGTAGTTCAGAACAACAATCATTTTGCATTACAAAGGAGTGTTGCAGTTATTAAACCATGCTTAATTAATCCTTTATATTTGATGCACATTGTCCAATCTCCTCAAATTCAAAAATGGCTCACTGACAATAGTAAAGGGACAGCTCAAAAAGGAATATATCTTAATGCACTTTCTCTTATGATTATTCCAATCCCTCCATTAGCAGAGCAAGCAAGAATTGTCGAGCATATTCATATTGCATATAAACAGCTTGATTTGATTTCAAATGCATTACTTTAGGAAACAGCCGCCCTTATTTGAGGACGGCTTAATATTTTTACCAGGTTACTATTTTATCTACAAGTTCCTGTTGTTCGCTGGCAGTACGGCGAAGGTAAATGCGTGTTGTTTCAATGCTCTCATGCCCCATAAGGTCGGCAAGTAAAGCAATATCATTGTACTTTTCAAGGAAGTTCTTTGCGTATCTGTGACGGAATGAATGCGGGTAAACCACCTTTTTATCAAGTCCGTATTTCTCGGCATAGTTTTTAAGTTGCTGAGAAATTCCTCTTGTGGTAATTTTTTCTCCATATCTGTTAAGAAACAAATAGCCAGAGGAACGGTGCGATTCCTCCAGCCATTCAAGAGTTTCTATTTTTAACTTTTGTGGTATATATAATCGTCGTAGTTTACCACCTTTTGTGTATAGGTCAAAATATCCAATTTCTATATGCTCAATCTTAATTTGAATCAGCTCGCTTACTCTTGCCCCTGTAGCTGCTAAATACCAAACTACAAAATACCATTCCATATTACTATCCTTTTTGAGCTGCTTCTTAAGAAAATTGTAATCTGCATTGCTGATAACATTTTCTAAGAAGTTTTTTTGCTGCACTTTTACAGCTTTTAGCTGTAAGTGCTGTTCTTCTAAATATTCCAAATACTTGTTTATTGCCTGTATACGTAGATTTACCGTTTTAGGCTTAAAGAATTCCATCAAATACCCTTTGTAGGCAAGCAGATTTTCTTTGCTAACAACATCGTAATTCGCATTGAAATAACTCACTGTCCATAGATACGATGTTATCGTATTTTCTGATAAATTTTCCTTTCTCAAGTATTCTTCAAATGTTATTTTTGTCTCCATAAAAAGACACCTCCGATATAATATTTTTGCGAGAAATTCGCCTTAATATTATATCGAAGATGTTTTCACTCCTCTTATCATGAGAAGATTGATGGTGAGGTGTCTTGCATTGATGAAGACATACCATATGATATTCCAGATACTTGGACATGGATGCGTTTAGAAAATTGCTGTGTTAAAGAAATTTGTCGAGGAAAATCTCCAAAATATGCAGAAATCAGCAATGTTATTGTATTTGCTCAGAAATGCAACACCAAATACAATGGCATAGATATTAGTTTGGCTCAATATCTTGACGAGACCACAATAAAACGTTATCCGACTGATGAACATATGCAAGATGGAGATATAGTAATTAACTCAACCGGAACAGGTACTCTTGGACGAGTCGGAATTTATAGAAATACCGATAATACTACAGGTCTCTTAATTGTTCCTGATTCCCATGTTACGGTAATTCATAGCTTTAGTTGCATTAGCTCACATTACCTATATGCTTTTATGAAGGCACATCAAACCGAACTTGAAAAGAAAGGCGAAGGATCAACCAACCAAAAGGAATTAAAGCCACTTACATTAAAAGAAATGCTCATCGCAGTTCCTCCGTTATCTAAACAGAAACGCATTGATAAATCTATAAATGTTGCATTTAGCCACCTGGCTATAATCGAAAAGAGCCTCAATTGAGGCTCTTTTCAATATGCTCTATTGCTGAAAAAGTTACTTTGAGCTTGTTGCAAATATTTTCTTGCTCTTTGATTGGTGGAATAGGTATAACCAAGTTAAGAATATCTTCACGAGATATTCCCGGAATAAGTCCCTTGGCAGCTTGTTTGATTTTCGTCATTGAATATTCAATGCATAATGCCAGAAAATCAACATTAAGGCTATAGATATTGCGAATAGCCATAATTTGACGCGCAATGTGAGCTTCCCCAAAGTTATTATGTGCGATTTCGCCGATAGTTCCTTTGCAAGTCAGAAGTAAGTCTCCTCTCCGAGTAATAACTTGCGGAACGGTAGTCCAACGAACTAAGCTAATATGCCCATTTCTAAAATTGCTTGCACCTGTAATATATGGAATTCCATCATTTTTATCGTTATATTCTGATGGAGACAAATCTCTTCCAGATATGAGTTCCCATGCAATCTTTAGACGAATAAAAGCCCAACCTTCTGGCAATTCAAATGGAATTTCTTCATCAATGCAATTTACTTTATTGCCAATCTTCTCATAATAAGAGTTATCATCACCTTTAAAGATAACAGATTTCTTCTTATCACGCTTGATTTTGCCTTGTTTAATCAGTTCTTCTTTCTCTATACGAATACTCTCCAATATCACAGATGCTGGTTCGTCATTCGGGTCTTGTGGAACAAGTTTACCACGGATGGCGAGGTCAAGGATTTTGTACTTACTTAAAGATACTATTTTTTGAAGTTCTTCTTTTTCAGTATCAATAGTAGATAAGAAATTGTCACAGATTTGAAATCTATCAACAATTTGTAGCTGCTGTACATATGGACATATAGGAATCAAAGTTGAAAGAATTCTTTCTAATGCCAACTTTGGCATCGCCACTTGGTGGGTTTTATCTTGAAACTGCTGTTGAACAAAATCCGTTTGCAATATTATGCAAAGGAATGACTTAT
>ULUI01075018.1_pt1 | contig 23207 bp, 21 predicted proteins | sample 1958371 | NCBI WGS metagenome assembly ULUI01 (sample SAMEA4835756, study PRJEB28245) | human gut metagenome | biome: gut microbiome; material: fecal sample | place: Denmark | collected 2008
TATGGGCTTTTGTATCGCAGGTGTCCGTTTTTCGGTATTATTAATAAAAGTTTTGCGAAATTTGTTAAAAGTGATAAAAATAGAACCCTTATTGTCGTTCCTGGGATATAAAGTGTACAATGGTTGTAACTTAACGTTCATATAAACTTCATAAACGAACGAAAAATCGGCTTGAAAATTACAATTTGATTACAATGCCCCTTGACTTTTGTAACCTTATTCATTATAATATGGTTTAGTTTATCACATTTGAAAGGAGCGTTCTGAATTGGGTTATTTGAAGTCGGGAATATCCCGCTGTGTGGCTGTGCTTTCTGCCTGCGGAGTTGTGACAGTATCTGCTGTGACTTTTGCGACACTTGATAAAAACGTTATCCAGCCATGTGCGGTCATGCCGCCTGAAAATGCAAAGGTCATTTCTGTTGTTTCTGACAAGGAAACATCTGAGCAGATCGGGGATAACACAACTGTTCTTACAACATCAGCCGTCAAGGAAACTGCGAAAAATTCTCAGACCGAGGCTGTAAAGGCTGTAAAAACTGCAAAAAGCGAAACAACAAAGGCAGCTTCTGAAACAGCTTTGAGATCAGAGAGCGTAACGACCTCTGTAATATCACAGAAGCCAGCGTCAGTGACCGCAGTGCAGAGCGTGACTTCCGCTGACACAAAGCTTAGCATATCAGTAAGCCTTGTGACAAAGAAAACTCAGCAGGCTTCAAAGTCTGAAACAAAGGTATCTGCTGTTACTTCCGCCCCTGTCAGCACTACTGACAGCGATACTGTTGCTTCAAAGGCTACAAAAAAGACTACAACAGTGAAAACTACTACTGCAAAAACTACTACCACTGCAAAAACAACAACTGCCCCTGTTACGACCACAACGCCTGGGGTGACTACTACCAAGAAAAAGACCACCACCGCTAAGGTGACAACAACTAAAAAGCCTGTTACAACTACAACCACTGCGCCTGTTGTTGACAACGGCAAGACCCCTGCACAGCGACTTAATTCTGCAGTGCTTGATCCAAAGGCGACGCTCAGCGCAAAGGAAGAAAAGATACTTCTGAAATATCTCAATAAGATAATATCAGATGATATGACAAACTACGAAAAGGCTGTGGCTTGCTACGATTATATTATAAAGAACACGGTCTACGATTACGGCGGCTGGGCAAATCCTGTCAAGGCTGTTCTTGAGGACGGTTACGGCACTTGCACAGAGTATTCTTACGTTTACGCCGCAATGCTCAACTATATAGGCTTTGACGCAAAGACCGTTGACGGCAAGACCGCTATGGCGGCAGGCGGTTACGGCTATCATATGTGGGTGGAGGTAACGATAAACGGTCAGGTATATGTTATGGACCCTCAGGTGGACGATAACATGAGCTGGGGAGCGTATATCTCCCATGACCGCTTCTGCAAGACCTACAGCGAGGTCAAGGGCAAGTATATAAAAGATTGATATTGTATCGGGTGGAGTTATCTGCCCGATATTTTTTTAATGATTGCGTGTAGTTTTTTTCAGTACGTTTATTTGTACATTAAATAAGAATATCCGGCACTCTTTTTGTGACAAATTTTTCAGCCTATCCTATAGACAAAAGGAAAAAAGCATGATATAATTATTCTTGATACATTGTCGGCAAATGCCGAACGTCATTTTGTACAGGAGGATAATTGATGACGGAAAATTCCACAAAGATAACGAAAAAGCCTGCGACATCAGTGAAGAAAAACAGCTCTGTCAAAGGTTCGTCAAAGAATAAGAAAAGAAAGAAAAAACGCAACAATATCGGCATTATCTGCGGCACTGCGGCAGCGGCTATCGTAATAGTTGTGGGCGGAGGATATTTCATTGGAAGAGCTTACTATAGCAACAGATTTCTGAGCGGCACAACAGTGAATGGCATTGACGTGGGCGGAAAGACATTTGAACAGGCTTGCGATCTGCTCGGGGTGAACGATATGCCTTATGAGCTTACGGTCAAAACTATCGACGGCACGCCTGTTGTTTTCAAGACAGCTGATTTTGATTACAGACTAAGCGGCAAGGACGAGCTTCAGAAGATCTATGACAGCGTGAACAGAAAAACATGGTTCTCTGGATTTATACAGAACTCCATCTATAGCTTTAATGAGGACATCACATTTGATGTTGAGAAGCTTCAGAAGCTTGTGGAGAAAGCAAACTGGGGCGATGTTGAATCTGCCGATGCAAAGCTTGGTCTTAACGAGGATAAGACGGCTTATGTTATCACCCCTGAGGTGCAGGGAAACAAGATAACCGATATGAAAAAGCTTGAAGCTTGTGTTACGCAAAGCGTGGCGGCAGGTGAGCTTAGCGTTGAGCTTGACAAGGATACAGGTTGTTATTCTCTTCCAAAGGTGAAGAGCGCAGACCTTGAGGACGATTGCAAGAAACGAAATGATGTTTTCCAGCTTTCTGTCACATACGATTTTGACTACACCACAGAAACTCTCACGGGCGAGGAGCTTATGAAGATGATAAAGCTCAAAGATGACGGAAGCTACACTGTGGATAGAAAGAAAGCCATGGAGTATGTGGAAAAGCTCGCAAAGAAGTATGATACATATAATACTAAGAGAAAATTCCACGCCACTTTGCAGGGCGACATAATCGTGCCGACAAGCTCCGATGCTAAATACGGCTGGTGGATAGATCAGGAAAAGACTTGTGACGATCTTGTGGATATGCTTGAAAAGGGCGAGAGCGTTGACAAGGTGGACCCTATCTATTACAGTACCGGTTATTTTGACTTTACAGGCGTTGAGTCTGCGAGAAGCAAGGACGATGATATAGGCGACACTTATATTGAGATAGACCTTACCGACCAGCACTTGTGGTATTATGAAAAGGGCAAGAAAAAGCTCGATACCTATATAGTTTCAGGTCAGACCACATCTGAGGCGAGAACAACTCTTCCTGGTGTTTATAAGCTGTGGTCAAAGGAGACCAACAAGCGCATGAAAGACACAAATGCCGACGGCGACGAGTGGGATACAAAGTGCAACTTCTGGAACAACGTTTCTCTCTGCGGAATAGGTCTTCACGATTCAACGTGGCGAGGCGGATATTTCGGCGGTGAGATATACAAGTACAACGGCTCTCACGGCTGTATAAATATGAGCTATGACGACGCCAAATATGTTTATGACAACGTGCCTTACGGTACGCCTGTTGTTATGTACTACAAGTCTGCGGATAAATAATAAGGACGGTCAAGGTATCATGCCTTGACCGCTTTTTGTAAGGAGTGTTTTTTTATGGAAAAGATATTATACAGAGAGGGCTTTACGGCTGAGGAGCTTCCAAACGAGGTGATAGAGCGTATCAAAGGCATTTCCTATAAGGAAAATCCCCATGTGAAGCTGGGCGACCTTGCCTATCTGCGTGTGAGATATTATGACTTTGAGCATAAGGTGCAGTCGGGGGAGCTTATCGTGGCGAGGAAGCTTGCGCAGGAGGTTCTGGATATCTTCTATGAGCTTTTCGAGGGCGGTTATGAGATAGAAAAAATCAGGCTCGTGGACGAGTATGACGCTGATGATGAAAGGTCAATGGCGGATAACAATTCCTCTGCCTTCAACTATAGGGTGGTGGCTGGTACCAACACTATTTCGGCTCACAGCTACGGCAGGGCGATAGACATAAACCCTCTTATAAATCCCTATATAGTGGGGAATAAGGTCATGCCTGCCAATGCTACAGAGTATGCAGACCGTGACAAGGCTTTTGATCACAAGATTGACAGAACAGACCTTTGCTATTGCATTTTCAGGCGTCACGGCTGGAAATGGGGTGGTGACTGGAATAATTCTAAGGATTATCAGCATTTTTACAAAGAGTATGATTCACCGCTGAAAATGGCTGTAAATAAGCTGAAAAGAGCGTTGTTACGTTAGTTTTCAAGGTTTACCTAGGAAAGCGATATGAAATTATAAGTTATATGTATATACCGATTAACTAAAAATTAATAATGAATTTATGCAAGTTTTATCATTCACTCTTGCATTTTGCTGTAATGTGTGTTATAATGATTAAGCCGTCAAAAAAGACGGCGAAAGGCTATTTTCTTGCATTTGTGCGAAAAACCACGCTTTGAGTTTGTTCACATTTATGCAGGATTGCAGGATTTTAATTTCTTCCTGCAAATTTTTTGTTAAAAACAGCTAAAAATCGGCTATGAGCCGTGAAATAACATACGTTGCTAAACGATAAGCTATAATTTTTTTTACAGTTTGGCAGGAAAGGGTGATAAAAATGGAACGCATGGAGGATATGACTAATGTAAAAAGCCTGTATTCACCGAAATTCGAGCATGATAACTGCGGAATAGGTGCTGTTGTGAACATTAAGGGCAAAAAGAGCCACGATACTGTTGCAAATGCGCTGACTATCGTTGAAACGCTTGAGCATCGTGCTGGTAAGGACGCAGAGGGCAAAACAGGTGACGGAGTAGGTATCCTGCTTCAGATCTCACATAAATTCTTCAAGAAGATCGCCGCCGCTGAGCTTGGGATCACGCTTGGCGAGGAGAGAGATTATGCCGTTGGTATGTTCTTCTTCCCACAGAACGAGCTTGCGAGAAATCAGGCAAAGAAGATGTTTGAGATAATCGCTGAAAAAGAGGGTCTGGAGATCCTTGGCTGGAGAGTCGTTCCTGCAAAGCCTGAGGTGCTTGGCAAGAGAGCTGCCCAGTGTATGCCTGCCATAATGCAGTGCTTCATCAAGCGTCCAAAGGGCGTTAAAAAGGGTCTTGACTTTGACCGCAAGCTATATGTTGCAAGACGTGTGTTCGAGCAGTCAAATGAGGACACCTACGTTGTATCACTTTCAAGCAGAACTATAGTATATAAAGGAATGTTCCTTGTGCAGGATCTCAGAAAGTTCTTCCCTGACCTTCAGGATAAGGACTACGAGTCTGCTATCGCTATGGTACATTCAAGATTTTCTACCAACACAAACCCAAGCTGGCAGAGGGCGCATCCTAACAGAATGATCGTTCACAACGGTGAGATAAACACTATCAGAGGCAATGCTGATAAAATGCTCGCTCGTGAGGAAACGATGAAGTCTGAGCATTTGAAGGGCGACCTTGATAAGGTCACACCTGTTGTAAACACAGAAGGCTCTGACTCTGCAATGCTCGACAACACACTTGAATTTTTGGTCATGAGTGGAATGGATCTGCCACTGGCTGTCATGATAACGATCCCTGAGCCATGGGATAACAACGGCACGATGAGTCAGGCTAAGAAAGACTTCTATCAGTATTACGCAACTATGATGGAGCCATGGGACGGACCTGCTTCTATCCTTTTCTCTGACGGAGATATCATGGGTGCAGTGCTTGACAGAAACGGTCTGCGTCCGTCAAGATATTATATCACAAAGGACGGCAATCTTATCCTTTCATCTGAGGTTGGCGCACTTCCTATCCCGTCAGACAATATCGTTGAAAAGGAAAGACTTCGCCCAGGCAAAATGCTTCTTGTTGATACTGTTCAGGGCAGAGTTATCGACGATGACGAGCTTAAGGAATACTATGCTTCAAAGCAGCCTTACGGCGAGTGGCTTGACAGCAACCTTGTCAGACTTAAAGACCTTAAGATACCAAACATCAAGGTAGAGGAACACGGCTACGAGGAAAGACAAAGACTTCAGAAAGCTTTTGGCTATACCTATGAGGACGTTATGACATCTATCCTGCCAATGGCAAAGAACGGCTCTGAGTCTATTGCCGCTATGGGTACAGACAGCCCGCTTGCGGTGCTTTCAAAAGAGCCTCAGCCACTGTTCAACTACTTCAAACAGCTCTTTGCACAGGTAACAAATCCGCCTATAGACGCTATCAGAGAGGAAATAGTCACCTCCACAACTGTCTATATCGGTGAGGACGGCAACATTCTTGAAGAAAAGCCTGAAAATTGCAAGGTAATGAAGATACACGACCCTATCCTTACCTCAACAGATATCCTTAAAATAAAGAACATGCACATTCCTGGCTTTAAGGTAGCTGTTATCCCTATACTTTATTATAAGAACACAAGACTTGAAAAGGCTATAAACAGACTTTATATAGAAGCAGACAAGGCGTTCAGCGAGGGCGCAAATATCCTTATCCTTTCAGACAGGGGAGTTGACGAGAATCACCTTGCTATCCCGTCACTGCTTGCAGTATCAGCGCTTCATCAGCACCTTGTTGTTACAAAGAAGAGAACATCTCTTGCTATTATCCTCGAAAGCGGCGAGCCTAGAGAAGTTCATCACTTTGCAACACTGCTTGGCTATGGCGCTTCCGCTATCAACCCTTATCTTGCTCAGGAAACTATCCACGAGCTTATTGCTGACGACCTTCTCGACAAGGATTACTATGCCGCTGTTGACGATTATAATGCGGCTGTTCTCCATGGTATCGTAAAGATAGCTTCAAAAATGGGAATCTCTACTATACAGTCATATCAAGGCTCACAGATATTCGAGGCTATCGGTATCGGTCAGGACGTTATAAACAAGTATTTCACAGGTACTGTCAGCAGAATAGGCGGTATCACAATATCTGACATCGAGAAAAATGTTGACAGACTTCATACATCAGCCTTTGACCCTCTTGGACTTGGCACAGACACAGAGCTTGAATCAAGAGGAAGCCACAAGTTCAGAAGCGGCAAGGAGGAGCATCTCTACAATCCTCAGTCTATATATCTGCTCCAGCAGGCTGCAAGGACTGGCGACTATGAAACATACAAGAAGTATTCAAAGCTTATCTCTGAGGAAATGGACCCTGTGAACATCAGAGGTCTTATGGATTTCAACTTTGCTGAAAATCCTGTTCCACTGGAGGAAGTTGAGAGCGTTGACTCTATTGTAAGAAGATTTAAGACGGGCGCTATGTCCTACGGCTCTATCTCGCAGGAAGCTCATGAAGCACTTGCTATCGCAATGAACAGACTTCACGGCAAGTCAAACTCAGGCGAGGGCGGTGAGAGCCTTGACAGACTTCTCACAAAGGGTACTTCTGAGGACAGATGTTCAGCTATCAAGCAGGTGGCTTCGGGACGTTTCGGTGTAACTTCAAGATACCTCACATCTGCTGATGAGATACAGATAAAAATGGCACAGGGCGCAAAGCCTGGCGAGGGCGGACATCTCCCTGGCAAAAAGGTTTATCCGTGGATAGCTAAAACAAGACACTCCACACCTGGTGTGTCGCTTATCTCACCTCCGCCACACCACGATATCTACTCTATCGAGGACTTGGCTCAGCTTATCTATGACCTGAAAAACGCAAACAAGAACGCAAGAATTTCTGTAAAGCTCGTTTCTGAGTGCGGTGTTGGTACAGTTGCGGCAGGCGTTGCAAAGGCAGGCGCAGGTGTTATCCTTATCTCAGGCTATGACGGCGGTACAGGTGCGGCTCCGAGAAACTCTATCTACAATGCAGGACTTCCATGGGAGCTTGGACTTGCAGAAGCACATCAGACCCTTATCAAGAACGGTCTTAGAAACAAGGTCGTTATCGAAACAGACGGCAAGCTCATGACAGGCCGTGACGTTGTTATCGCAGCGATCCTTGGCGCAGAGGAGTTCGGCTTTGCAACAGCTCCGCTGATAACACTCGGCTGTGCAATGATGAGAGTATGTAATCTTGATACTTGCCCATTTGGTGTTGCAACACAGAACCCAGAGCTTAGAAAGAAGTTCCCTGGTAAGCCTGAATATGTAATGAACTTTATGATATTCGTGGCTTCCGAGCTTAGAGAATATATGTCAAAGCTTGGCGTAAGAACAGTTGACGAGCTTGTGGGAAGAATTGACCTTATCAAGCCAAAGGCTGGTATCACAGGCACTGCGGCACAAGTTGACCTTTCTAATATCATCAACTCTGATTACGTTTCAGAAAAGGTAGAATACAACAAGAAATCCAAGTATGACTTCAAGCTTGAAAACACTCTTGATGAAAAGGTACTCATGAAGGAGTTCGAGAAAAATCTGAGTAGCGGTGAGAAGAAGTCTATCACAGTAAATGTCAAGAACACAGACCGTTCATTCGGTACTATCTTCGGCTCAGAGATAACAAGAAAGTATTATAACACACTTGCTGACGATACATACAAGATAGTCTGCAACGGCTCAGGCGGACAGAGCTTCGGTGCATTTATCCCGAACGGCTTGACTCTCGAGCTTGTGGGCGACTCTAACGATTATTTCGGCAAGGGACTTTCAGGCGGTAAGCTCGTTGTTTATCCTCCGAAAGATTCCACTTTCAAAGCCGAGGACAATATCATTATCGGTAACGTTGCACTTTACGGCGCAACAAGCGGTAAAGCGTTCATCAACGGTGTTGCAGGCGAGCGTTTCTGCGTAAGAAACTCAGGCGCAGTGGCAGTTGTCGAGGGCGTTGGCGACCACGGCTGTGAGTATATGACAGGCGGCTGTGTGGTAGTTATCGGCAAGACGGGCAAAAACTTTGCGGCAGGTATGTCGGGCGGTGTAGCTTACGTTCTTGACGAGGACAGACACCTTTACACAAGACTCAACAAGGAAATGGTACTTTTCTCTGAGGTCAAGGAGAAGTACGATATAATTCAGCTCAAAGACCTTATCCAGCAGCACGTTGACGCAACAGGCTCTGAAAAGGGCAAGCGTATTCTTGATAACTTTGAGGAATATCTGCCTAAGTTCAAGAAGATAATCCCTCACGATTACAAGAAGATGATGTCTGCTATAGCTTCAATGGAAGAAAAGGGTATGAGCAGCGATCAGGCGCAGATAGAAGCATTCTATCAGATCATCAACGGCAAGCAGTAAGCCTGCGCACATGAGATATTGTACTTTTAAAATCGAAAGGAGGATATACTTGCCGTGAAAGCAAGTATAGTTGAGATATGGGAAAGCCAACTGGTTTTATGGACTATAAGCGTGAGGACGCAGCAGCGTTCTCCGTTGAGGAACGTATAAAGAATTTTAATGAATTTCACACTCCTCTTTCAAAGGAGGAGCAGCAGAAGCAGGGAGCAAGATGTATGGACTGCGGTGTGCCGTTCTGTCAGGCAGGAATGAAGATAGGCAACGCATTTTCAGGCTGTCCGCTTAACAATCTTATTCCTGAATGGAACGACCTTATATACAAGGGCAACTGGGAGCAGGCATATTACAGACTTCATATGACGAACAATTTTCCTGAGTTCACATCAAGAGTTTGTCCTGCACTTTGCGAAAAAGCCTGCACCTGCGGAGCTAATGGCGACGCTGTCACCACAAAGGCTAACGAATACGGCATTATTGAAAATGCCTATGCCTGCGGATATGCTTCAGCAAGAGTGCCAAAGGTAAGAACAGGAAAGACTATCGCTGTTATAGGCTCAGGCCCGTCAGGTCTTGCTGCCGCTGACCAGCTCAATCAGAGAGGTCACAGTGTAACAGTTTTCGAGCGTGAGGACAGAGTGGGCGGTCTGCTTATGTACGGCATACCGAACATGAAGCTTGAAAAGCAGATAATCGAGCGCAAGATAAATATAATGAAAGAAGAAGGCATCGAGTTTCGCACAGACGTTAATGTTGGCAAGGATATCACAGCGGCTGAGCTTCTCAAGGACTTCGACAGAGTAATACTTTGTTGTGGTGCTTCAAATCCTAGAGATATCAAAGCCGAGGGCAGAGATGCAAAGGGTATCTATTTTGCAGTGGATTTTCTGAAATCCACAACTAAGGCGCTGCTGAACGGCGGTCTTACGGATAAAAACCACATTTCCGCAAAGGGCAAGAACGTCATGGTAATAGGCGGCGGAGATACAGGAAATGACTGCGTTGGTACAAGCGTAAGACATGGCGCAAAGAGCGTTTTGCAGCTTGAAATGATGCCAAAGCTTCCTGACACGAGAGCCGAGAACAACCCATGGCCGCAGTGGCCAATGGTCTGCAAGACAGATTACGGTCAGGAGGAAGCTATCGGTGTGTTCGGTCATGACCCAAGAGTTTATCAGACAACTGTCAAGGAGTTTCTCAAAGACAAAAAGGGCAATCTTAAGGGCGCAGTGCTTGTAAAGCTCTCCCCAGAGAAAGACCCTAAGTCAGGCAGAACGATAATGAAGCCTGTTGAGGGCAGCGAATACAAGGTAGAAGCCGAGCTTGTTCTTATTGCGGCAGGCTTTCTGGGATCTGAAAGCTATCTCACAAAGGCTTTTGGCGTTGAGGTAGACGGCAGAACGAATATCGCAACAGCCGACGGCACACATCAGACGAACGTGAAGAACGTCTTTGCCGCAGGCGACGTGCGCAGAGGACAGTCACTTGTAGTATGGGCTATCAGAGAGGGCAGAGATGTTGCCCGTGAGGTGGATAAGAGCCTTATGGAGTATACAAATCTGTAATACGAGATAAAAATATAACACCGTCCGAGGAGTTCGGGCGGTGTTTTTTGTGTGTAGGGTATCGTACCCATGGGCGGCGACAAAAAAATCCGCTACCATAAATGATAGCGGATCTGGGTGCAGGGACACGTCCCTGCTGGAGCTGCTAACCGGGCTTGAACCGGTGACCTCGTCCTTACCAACCAATCAAGAAATGCCGTAAAATCGACGCTTATCGGTGAAATGTTCCACTGGCTTTCTTAACTTTGACATTTCTTCCGCTAGTGCTTTTGCGTCCTGCCCTGAGTGATTGTATATATCTGCCGTTGTTTCATACTTGGCATGACCAATGATACGCTGTAGCTTTTCGGGTTGCATACCGCAATCTGCCGATAACGTTGCGAACGTATGACGGCAGCAATGAGGCGTTATCTCCGTGTCATATTTCTTTGTCGTTTTGCCGCTTTTTAGTTCGGTAACTGTCGGCTCGGGTATCACACCACACTCGGCAAGTGCAGGATAAAAATTGCGTTTTCTAAAATTGTTGACATCACCATTCAGCAAAAAATCCGTCTTGCTTTCATTGTACCAATCTTGTACAAACGTCTTTATTTCGGGTATCTGTGACGGAAACGGCACAAGTCTGTCCTTGCCCGCTTCGGTCTTGATGCCGCCGATCATGTAGTTCTCGGCAAGGTGGACATTCTTTTTAAGTATCGTGAACACCTCGCCGATACGAAAGCCTGTGTAGATCATAAACAAAATGACTTGGACAGATCTATCCGAAGAGTGTTCCCACAGTTTTTCAAGTTCTTCCGCTGTAAAAATTCTTTTCTCTTTCTTAACCTCTTTTGGAAGTGTTATGTATTCAGCATAGTTTTTGTCTATGATGTCATTTTGGGCGGCGTATTTGCAGAGCTGTGAGCATAGCTGCTTGATTTTTGCGCATTGCGAACGGCTGAAACGTTTGGCACATTCGGTTATGCACCTCTGATAATCTGCTGTTTTAAGCTCTGACATCTTCCTGCCTGCGATACTATCAAGGTATCTCCATGCGGTCTTGTAGCCCTGCTCACCACTCTTTGTAAGGCTTTCAAAATGCTCGAAGCTCCAATTCTCATACGCTTGTGCAAGTGTTAGGCTGGAGTGATCTATGTGCGTAGAGTTGAAGTAACTATCAAGGGCGGCTTGTGCCTCTGCTGCCGTTTTGAAGCAGCCGATGTACTTTTCACCTGTGCCGGACGTTGTTCGAGGGCTGAAAACCACATATGGGCGGTTTTTGTATTCAGGCTTGTATCTTATCGTGCCTGTTCCTCTTGCTCTGCGACGTGTTTTTCTTTTGGTAGTTTCCTGCTTCTTGCCACAGTAGTTGCAATAAATAGAGCCGTCAGGAATTTCCTTACGGCATTTTTTACATAGCATATATTCCTCCTATTCTTGACACTCCTAAAAAAGTGTGCTACAATAAAAGGGCAGAATAAGCCCTTTCGTGGTTGTTGGGTTTTGTTCATTCTGAGCTGATATTGGTAGTATCTGCTCTGCTCGCCTCTGAGTGTTGGTAGCACTTGGGGGCGTTTTTTTTGTTATGATTTTATTCTGTATTTTCTTGGTGTACAAACAATGATAGTTATCATATCATTCTCGTTTTGCACTATATCAATTACTTTCGCTTTAGTTATTTTGGAAATTGCTTTCTTCTTTGCTTTTACACTCTCGATATCATCTGCAAATTTTAATTTAAGGGTAAACGATAGTGTTTTGGTATCAGTATTTATATCTTCTATTCTTGAATAAATTCCACACTTTTCGAGATAAGCAACTAGCATTGTAGATGAGCTGGTCAAATAAGATCTGAATAAATTAAGCTTATCATCAAATGACTTTTCTGTTTTATCAACCATATGTGAAAGCGTATCTCTGTCCAACAGCTCTATATCATTCACCTGTGCAAGCTGTTTGGCGGGCTCGGTAAAATACTGATTTGTCATAACGGCACCTTTGTCGCATTGGTAGTATGCAAGTCCGCCGACAACTTCTTGTATAGGGGTGTTGTCAAGTTTGTGATTGTATCGCTTGCATTGTATCGCATATCTGACCTTGTCTTTCTCTGCAATGACATCAACGCCAAAGTCACCGGAGCCTCTTGTCACCTTAACGTGTTTGTAGCCGTTGGCTTTCAGAATATCAGCACAGGCATATTCAAATTGGTGTCCGTCCATTTTATCAAGTTGTTTCAAAGTATACTTTCTGTGAAGCTTGCGGTAAATGGTGCAGACCATGCTTATGAATATGATAACGCCGATCACGATAGCAACTACCATAAGGTTATGTTTGGCTCGCTCGGATATGTGAGTTCTAATAAGGTCTATGATAAGAGCGATTATGCAGACAAATATCAGATAGCCGAATATAGTGGCAATGCAGCCTGGCTCTGATTTGCGTTTCTTTTTACCCATATACGTTTCTCCTAATTGATATTTGAAGTATCAGCAGGAAGTTATCCTCTTGGACTTAATCTGGAAGTTTTGCTATACCAATAACTCTGCCAATACAAACTATTTCGCCGTTTTCAGGAAGAATGTCTGGATAATCTGGATTATGTGAAATAAGGCGATTACTACCTTTTTCTTTTATGTAACCCGCACCATTCTGACGGAACAATCCAATTTCACCAACAGGAACATCAGAATCGGTGGCTATATATACAATACTGCCGTCACTAATCGTAGGCTCCATGCTGTGTCCATCAACTTCAACTGCAAAATCCGCTTCATGGGCTTCTGGGGTATCTATTACTTCAATTTCTCTCCATACATCTGAATTGCTCAAATCATATCCACAGCCTGCCGAAGCTTTATTCACGTTAAAGCGCTTGAATGTGATTGTTTTAGACTTGTTTCTATTTGTTTCTGTGCAACGTTTATACTCTATATCTAGTATACTTTCCACAGCCTTTTTACCATGTTCGTCAAGAGCATGGTATTTTTTTGTGATTTCTTTTATTACCATGTCTAGTAGCGAAGTAGGCATTGATTCCATTCCTAGATTTGCAGGTTTAAACTGAGTACATGATTCATCAGTGTAAACTGCATAAGTATTTCCTTTGTATGAATCAATAATCAGGTAAAAAGTGTGATCGTCTTCACAGTGAAATTCAATAGCTATTCCGTCACTTTTATAAGTGCCAAAGTCCACAGGTTTTATTCCTATAAAATGCGTACAGTCATAACCGCATACAGGACATTCGATAATATATTCATCATCCAACTCATGTGGTATAAAATTAAGTTTTAAGTCTTCACTTTTCAAGTAATATTCTGGAACATTTAGAAAATCTGCAATTTGAGAAATGTATTTCAGATATGATTGATTTTTACCTGATTTCCATTGTGAGAAAGTACTTTTATCTAAGCCTAAATAATCTGTAAGTTGTTTTTGCGTGATTTTTTTATAGTTCATCAAATCACAAATCTTGTCTATAATTGACATAATATCAACCTCACTTTTGTATAAAATGACAAAGTTGAGAAAATATCAAACAAAACCATTGACAATTGAGAAAATATCAACTATACTAATTTTAGTTGATATAAATTCAACGATAAAAGGCAACAGCGTTGATAATGTCGGTGGTTTATAATATTTAAACTTTGTTTTCTATATAGTATCATATTTCATCAACTTTGTCAACCCAATTTTATTATGATTGTAGGAGGTGACAAATTATGTTTGATGATTTTAAGCAAAAAGTCAAAATGATTGCGAAATCAAAGTGCTTAACGTATGCTCAAATAGCTGAGAAATCAGGTGTAAAGGAAAGTACAATTAAAGCGTTTATGTGCGGCGCAACTGATAGCAGGCGTGTTGCTGAAAAAATAGCAGATGTCTTGGAAGTAAAAATTGTTTATTGCAATGGTGATTATAGTATCACCGCAGAGAAAGGACAGATGATTAATGAATGAACTAATCAAAATCAGTTATGAAAATGCTGAACGTCCAACAGTATCGGGCAGGGAACTACACGAGGCATTGGAAGTAGAAACTCCATATCATAAGTGGTTTCCACGTATGTGTGAATATGGCTTTTTGGAGTTAGAAGACTTTTGGACAAAAATGTCCGAAAGTACAGGAGGCAGACCGAGTACCGATCACCAACTTACAATCCCAATGGCAAAAGAGATCTGTATGTTGCAGAGAAGTGAAAAAGGAAAGCAGTTCCGCCAGTACTTCATAAGAGTTGAAGAAGCTTGGAACAGTCCCGAAATGATTATGAAAAGGGCTTTAGAAATTGCTAACGAAAAGGTGAAAGCGCTGCAAGTAAGTGTTTCACAGCTTACTGTTGATAAACAGATAATGCAACCGAAAGCTGATTACTTTGATGAACTCGTGGACAGAAATCTGCTGACAGGAATCAGAGAAACAGCTAAGGAACTTAAAGTCAAGCAAAATACATTTGTAAATTTCCTGCTTGATAAAAAGTATCTTTACAGAGATAAAAAGGGCAAGCTTATGCCGTATGCAAAGCCTATGGAGAACGGCTTGTTTGAAGTCAAGGAGTTTTCTAATGAGAAAACAGGTTTTTCAAGCACGCAGGTGTTTATTACACCTAAAGGAAAAGAAACGTTCAGGCTGTTATTGCTTTAATGTCACTTGCGGAGATGTTTGACTGTTCGGTTGACTATCTTCTCGGCAAGACAAGAAACCCGACGCCATATCCTAAGGCGTGAGGGGGCAGGTGATTAAAGAGGGGTGAGAGAAACGTGGAAAAGAAAATTACTGCTACTCCAAGAGGGTGTGACAGTGCCAGGATTGAACAGGTGATCGTAACAAGAGCCTTGAAAGGTGCAGGAACAGAAAATGACCCCTGTAGAGAGGTCATTCAGTATTGGACTCTTGACGGAAAATTGCTCTGCGAAAAGGATTAATCAAGCTTTTAAAAGGAGGTACAAGAATGAAACTGTACAAGGTAACGACGATAAGTGACTTTAATGTCAGAGAGGTGTTCACAGTTCATGCAGATAGCAAGCGTGAAGCTATCATGAAGGCATATGACACGAACATGGACGGAAATATCGTTGCAATCGAGGAGGTGGACTAAATGCTCAGAGTGATATCATCGGTAGAAGCGGTGGAACGGCTGAAAGCCGCAGGCTTCAACACCAACGTGAACAGGCTGAACGCAGGACTCAGACAGGGCGTGTATCCTTTTGGGTGCGCCATTAAGCTTAACGAGTATGTGTATGAGATATACTCAACGCTGCTTGACAAGTGGATAGCAGAGAGATCAGAAAGGACATGAGAAAATGATAGCCGTACTAGAGATAATCAGATGTGCCGCAGCGGTAGCACTCTTGGTGGTGCTTGCAATGTATGTAGCGTACAGGTGGTATGTAAGCGTAAAAGAAAATGCCTACGAGGAAGCAGAGGAGAGCATTAAGCGTGCAGTGAGAGAAGCAGGCAGACCCATAGTCAAGGTCGAAGTTGAAATGAAAGGAAAGTGGTAATGAACATTGTAGGAATACTGCTAATAACAGTAGCCGTGCTTGCAGGGATAGATGTAGTGATGTATCTTGTGCTGAGCGTGGCTGATAGGCACCGGGAGAAACGTTTTGAAAACGAGGAGGATAATGATGATAACGAAAGAGGAGTTTGAAAAGGCGGTGGAGTACTGTACAGGATTTGCTGTTAGTTGCGAAAATTGTCCGCTATGCGAAAAAGATTTTAAGTGTGGTGCATATTTGGCGGAGTACCTAAAAGAAAACGAGCTTGCACCTGCGGCAACAGGCACAAGCTCTGAGGTGGTATCAAAAGATACCAATTCAACACACCTTGATGATAGCACAAAAGCAGCGATTTGTCAAGCATATGATACCGCAGACAAAGCCTGTACAGATATACTCGATATCTATGGAGAAATGTCTAAGCGAGAACAGAGAGCCTTTGATATCGGCGAGGTGTACGGAAAAATATGCAGCACAAGGGATAAGCTTGAAAATATGAGAGGAGAGAACTAAAATGTCAGTAAAAATAAACTCACTTGAATTTGAGAACGTAAAGAAAATAAAAGCCGTACAGCTTGAGCCTGCAAAGAATGGACTTACTGTTATCGGCGGTAAGAACAGGCAGGGCAAGACCTCTGTCCTTGACGCTATCGCTTGGGCGCTTGGCGGTGACAAGTATAAGCCGTCCTCTCCTCAGCGTGAGGGGTCTGTTGTCGAACCGCATTTGAAGATCACCCTCGATAATGGTATCGTGGTGGAGCGTTCGGGCAAGAACAGCTCTCTCAAAGTCACCGACAGCACAGGCAAAAAAGGCGGTCAGCAGCTTTTGAACAGCTTCGTTGAGCAGTTCGCACTTGACCTGCCTAAGTTCATTAATCAGTCAAGCAAGGAAAAAGCTTCAACTCTGCTGAAAATAATCGGCGTGGGTGATACGCTCTATCAGTTGGAGCATAAGGAACACTCCCTCTATGACCAGCGTACCGCTATCGGCAGGATAGCTGATCAGAAGTCTAAGTTCGCAAAGGAAATGCCTGTGTATGCAAACGTCCCTGCCGAGCCTGTTTCAGCTTCGGAGCTTATCAGACAGCAGCAGGATATACTTGCTCGCAACGGTGAAAATCAGCGTAAGCGTGACCAGAAAGAATACTACGAAAAGCAGTTGGAGATTGCTAAGTCCGCCTATGAACGTGCAAAAGCAAGCTATGAAGCGGCAGTGAACAACTTCAAGCTTGCAAGCCTTGACGCTCAAGACCTTGTGGACGAAAGCACAGCGGAGCTTGAAAAGAATATCTCAGATATTGAGGAGCTGAACAAGAAGATAAGAGCAAACCTTGACAGGGAAAAAGCTGAGATAGATGCTGAGGACTACCGTTCGCAGTATACATATCTCACTGAGCAGATAGAGGACGTAAGGCAGGCTAAAACTGACCTGCTGGGCAGTGCCGACCTGCCCCTTGAGGGGCTTTCAGTTGAGGGCGGAGAGTTGCTGTATAACGGGCATAAGTGGGACAGTATCAGCGGTGCTGAACAGCTTATCGTCGCTACCTCTATCGTAAGAAAGCTCAACCCTGACTGCGGTTTTGTCCTGCTGGACAAGCTTGAACAAATGGATACCGACACCCTTGATGACTTCGGCAAGTGGCTTGAAGCACAGGGCTTGCAGGCGATAGCCACAAGAGTTTCCACAGGTGACGAGTGCAGTATCATCATCGAGGACGGCAGGTCAATGGACAACGATAAGGACGAAAAATCAGAAACGAAAACTTGGAAAGCAGGTGCATTTTAATGTATGAGATAACATCAGGAGTTGTAAGCTCCGCACAGAAAGTCGTGATATATGGTCCTGAGGGCATAGGCAAATCCACTTTTGCGGCTCAGTTCCCCGACCCTGTATTTATTGATACTGAGGGCAGTACAAAGAAGCTGAACATCAGACGTTTCCCTAAGCCAACAAGCTGGGAAATGCTCAAAAACGAGGTAAAGGAAGCTATGAATGGCAGGCTTTGCAATACCCTTGTCATTGATACATTTGATTGGGCTGAACAGCTTTGTATTGAAATGATCTGCTCGGCTCATCAAAAAAAAGGCATTGAAGATTTCGGCTACGGCAACGGCTATGTTTACGAAAAAGAGGAGATAGGCAAGTTTCTTAATCTCTTGCAGGAGGTAGTTGACAGCGGTATCAACGTTGTGCTTACGGCTCACGCTCAGATGAGAAAGTTTGAACAGCCTGACGAGCTTGGTGCTTATGACCGCTGGGAGCTGAAACTCGGCAAGAAGACCTCTTCTCAGATATCGCCTCTTGTGAAAGAGTGGGCAGATATGGTGCTGTTTGCAAACTACAAAACATATGCAGTAGCTGTGGATAAGGACGGCAAGAAGTTCAAGGCTCAGGGCGGTGACCGTGTAATGTACACTACACATCACCCTTGCTGGGATGCTAAAAATCGTGACGGACTTTCGTCTGAAATGCCTTTTGAGTATAGTGGTATAGCTCACCTGTTTGCGTATACACAGCCTGCTGAAATGCCTAAGCCTGTGCCTGCACCGACAGTTCAGACAGCACAGCCTACGCAGACCGCACAGACTGCCACACAAAAATCGGACGAGCCTCTTACAGATCTCAGCGGCTTTGAGGACGTTGCACCACCTATCGTTATCCCTGAGGGCATACCGAAAGCACTTGCAGACCTTATGAGAGCCAACAACGTAAGCGAATCGGATATACGTCTTGTGGTATCTCAGAGAAACTATTTCCCTTATGATACTCCTATCACAAACTATCCTGACGACTTCGTGCAGGGCTGTCTGATAGGCGCTTGGGAGCAAATGCTGCCGCTTATCAGAGAAAATCAGAAAGTACCATTTTAAAAGGAGGACAACACCATGGATAATTTTATGGAATACGGCTGGGAAGATGAGATAGTCAACGAGGGTGGGGACTTTGTCCTGCTCCCTGAGGGGGACTATGACTTCACCGTTGCAAAGTACGAACGTGCAAGACACGAGGGGTCGGCGAAAGTGCCGCCCTGCAATATGGCAAAGGTCACATTCACCATTTGGGGTGCAGAGGACAGCGTGGAGATAACAGAGAACTTCTTCCTTTGCAACAAGTTTGAGTGGAAGCTCTCAGCACTTTTCTTGGCTCTCGGCTTGAAAAAGCACGGTGAACCGCTGAAAATGAACTGGAACGCTATCACAGGCAAAAAGGGCAAGTGTCACGTCTACGTTGACAACTACAAGAACAAGGACGGTGAGGACAGGCAGTCCAACAAGATTAAGAAGCTCTATGCCTATGACGAGAATGTGACTACCGTTCAGCCTGCTCAGATGCAGACACCACAGTATAGTCAGCCTGCCCAGACAGGTGGCTGGAAAGCCGGTGCATTCTGATGATGAATTTAAGACCATATCAAAACGAGGCTAAGCTTGCTATACTCGAACAATGGTCTGAGGGAATAAATAAGGTCCTTGCAGTTCTGCCCACAGGAACGGGAAAGACAATACTTTTCTCGGCTGTTACGGAAGAATGTGTGCGGCAGGGTAAGCGTGTGCTTATCCTTGCCCACAGGGGCGAGCTGCTCGACCAGGCGGCGGACAAGCTTATGAAGTCAACAGGGCTTGGCTGTGCCACCGAAAAAGCAGAGCAAAGCTGTTTAGGTTCTTGGTATCGTGTGGTAGTAGGCTCAGTTCAGACTCTTATGCGAGAGAAAAGGCTCAAAGGCTTTTCGGAAAATTACTTCAATACCATTATCATTGACGAGGCTCATCACGCTATCTCAGACGGCTATCAGAGAGTGCTTGACCATTTTCCAAAGGCTCAGGTACTTGGTGTGACGGCTACACCTGACAGGGGCGATATGAAGAACTTAGGCTCGGTGTTCGACAGCCTTGCCTATGAATACACCCTGCCGCAGGCTATCAAAGAGGGCTATCTCTCGCCTATCAAGGCTATAACCATACCGCTGAAACTTGACCTTTCAGGAGTATCAACTCAGGCAGGAGATTTCAAGGCAAGTGATATCGACACGGCACTTGACCCTTATCTTTATCAGATAGCTGATGAAATGCTCAAATACTGTAAGGAACGCAAGACAGTTGTGTTCCTGCCGCTTGTCAAGACCTCTCAGAAGTTCCGTGATATCCTTATCAGCAAAGGGTTCAACGCCGCTGAGGTCAACGGAGAAAGCACAGATAGAGCGGAGATACTTGAAGCTTTCGACAAGGGCGAATACAACGTGCTGTGCAACTCAATGCTCCTCACAGAGGGCTGGGACTGTCCGTCAGTTGACTGCGTTATTGTGCTAAGACCAACAAAAGTGCGTGGGCTTTACTGTCAAATGGTAGGCAGAGGCACAAGACTTTGCGAGGGAAAGACAGAGCTTTTGCTGCTTGACTTTCTGTGGCACACAGAACGCCACGAGCTTTGCAGACCTGCACACCTTATCTGTCAGAATGAAGAGGTCGCTGAGAAAATGACCGAAAACCTTGCCAATGAGGCAGGCTGTGCAGTAGATATCGAAGAGGCAGAAAAACAGGCAAGCGAGGACGTTGTGGCACAGCGTGAAGAGTCTTTGGCAAAGCAGCTCAAAGAAATGAAAACACGCAAGCGAAAGCTCGTTGACCCTTTGCAGTATGAAATGTCAATACAGGCTGAGGACTTGTCCTCATATGTTCCTGCTTTTGGCTGGGAGTGTGCTCCTGCTACTGACAAGCAGAAAGCAAAGCTTGAAAAGCTGGGCATTTTCCCTGACGATATAGACAACGCAGGCAAGGCAAAGCTTATCCTTGACCGCCTTGAAAAGCGCCGCAATGCAGGACTTACCACTCCAAAGCAGATAAGGCTGCTTGAAAGCAAGGGCTTTGAGCACGTTGGCTCTTGGAGCTTTGACAGTGCAAGCAAGATGATAGCTCGTATCTCTGCCAATGGTTGGAGAGTGCCGAGAGATATCGACCCGAAAACATACACACCTGAGAACTAAGGAGAAGTGAATGGATAACACAAATTTGCTTAAAATGCTTGAATACATAGACCCTGCAAGCTGTGATTACCAAGAATGGGTCAATGTGGGAATGGCTCTCAAGCACGAGGGCTATTCCGTGAACGATTGGGACAGTTGGTCGAGGTCAGACAGCCGTTATCACAGCGGTGAGTGTGAACACAAGTGGCAAGGCTTTAAGGGCAATGCTCAGCCCGTGACCGCAGGAACTATCGTGCAAATGGCAAAGGAAAGAGGATACAGTCCCCATGAGTTTAAGGCATACGATTGGGACGGCGAGATAGTTGCAGAAGAAAGCAGTCCCCTTGTAAACGGCGGTGAGGGCATACCGATCACCGAGCCTGATCAATGGGATCCTGTCAAGGAGATAGTCACATATCTTGAAACACTCTTTGAAGCAGGAGAGAACGTGGGCTATGTTACGCAAACGTGGGAAACAGAAAAGGACGGCAAGACCAGGTATCTGCCCACAAAGGGGTGCTGTGACAGGACGGCAGGGGAGCTTATCAAGAGGCTTGGCGAATGTAACGGCGACATTGGTGCTGTGTTTGGCGACTACAAGGAAGAAGCCGGAGCGTGGATCCGCTTCAATCCTCTTGACGGCAAGGGCGTAAAGAACGAGAATGTAACAGACTACCGCTATGCTCTTGTTGAAAGCGACAGTATGCCTATAGAACAGCAGAACGCTGTGATGAGAGAACTTGAACTTCCTATCGCTGTGCTTGTATACAGCGGTGGAAAGAGCGTTCACGCTATCGTCAAGATAGACGCTCCAAACTATGATGAATACCGCAGGCGTGTTGATTTTCTTTACAAGGTCTGCAAGGAAAGCGGTCTTGACATAGATAAACAAAACCGCAATCCCTCACGTCTTAGCCGTATGCCAGGCGTTATGAGGAACGGCAAGAAACAGTTCATCATTGACAAGAACATAGGAAAGGAGAGTTTTTCGGAATGGAAAGATTACATAGAGAGTATCAATGATGATCTCCCCGACCCTGAGAGCCTGAGTGCTGAGTGGGATAACCTGCCTGAGCTTGCTCCGCCACTTATTGACGGCGTTCTCAGACAGGGTCACAAAATGCTCATTGCAGGTCCGTCAAAGGCAGGCAAGTCTTATGCACTTATCGAAATGTGCGTGGCGATAGCTGAGGGGGTCAAGTGGTTTGGCTGGCAATGCACCAAAGGCAAGATACTATACGTCAACCTAGAGCTTGACAGAGCATCTTGTCTGCACCGTTTCAAGGACGTGTACACCGCAATGCACCTAGAACCTGAAAACCTTAGCAGTATAGATATCTGGAACTTGAGAGGCCACAGCGTACCAATGGACAAGCTTGCACCAAAGCTTATACGCCGAGCAAGCAAGAAGAATTACATTGCCGTGATAATAGACCCTATCTACAAGGTCATAACAGGCGACGAGAACTCAGCAGACCAAATGGCACACTTTTGCAACCAATTTGACAAGGTATGCACAGAGCTTGGCTGTGCGGTCATATACTGCCACCACCACTCAAAGGGAGCGCAGGGCGGTAAGCGTTCAATGGACAGAGCCAGCGGTTCAGGAGTATTCGCCCGTGACCCTGACGCACTTCTTGACCTTTCAGAGCTTGACATTTCAGACAGCCTTTACAAGCAGCAGGAGGACGAAACTGTTTGCCGTATCTGTGAGAACTGGATGAGGAGATTTTACAGAAATACTGATGACCTTTGTTCACAGGACGATCTTGTTACGCCGTCAAAAATGCTTGAGATAACGCACAAGTACCTGCACCCGAACTCATACAAGCTTATGATGGCCGACATAGATAAGGCTAAGCTTGCGGTAAGAAACCGTACAGCATGGCGTATAGAGGGTACTCTGAGAGAGTTCCCGAAATTTGCTCCCCTCAATATGTGGTTTGATTATCCTGTTCACAGAGAGGATACTGTGGGCGTGCTTAAAGACTGCGAGGTAGAGGACATCACACCGAATTGGAAAAAGAATTTCAGCAAGAAGAAGACCAATGAAGACCGCAGCAAGGAGAGCATTGAAACAGCTTTCAGCGGTGTGCAGGAGAACGGCAAGTGCCGTATTTCTGAGCTTGCGGAGTACATAGGAAAGAGCGAAAAGACCGTTGGAAGATACCTCAAAGAGCATGGGGGCTTTTGGATAGAAGAGGGAGAATGCGGCTTAAAAGCTCAGTAGACAGACAAGACAAAATCGAATTTTTGAACTTTAGACAGACAGGAAAAAATCGAAAAAGTGTCATGACAAAATCGAACTTTTTTCTTGTCGGACAATATCGAAAATTACCGAGTTTGTCGGATGGACAGACAAAGTATA
>ULUI01080129.1_pt1 | contig 23166 bp, 19 predicted proteins | sample 1958371 | NCBI WGS metagenome assembly ULUI01 (sample SAMEA4835756, study PRJEB28245) | human gut metagenome | biome: gut microbiome; material: fecal sample | place: Denmark | collected 2008
CCCCTTTAGATATTGGTTAACATCAATCATATTTAATACCCCCCGTCTTTTTAAGTGAATCAGAATTTATAAAATCTCCATAGGATAAGTTATATGCACTTACTCTCTTGAAAATTAATTCTTGAGTTGCTGCTGCAGGCAATAACCTACCATTACCAAAAGTAGCTGGCTTTCCGGGTACCCTTACTCTATAACCATTCTGGAAGTTCTTCAGAGTATAGGTTGCTGAAGTAAGAATGTAGTTGTGATTATCAAATATACCGGAATCCCCCCACTCAATCTTAACAATCGGAGGAGCAGCCTGGTAACCATTAGATTTAGACCATGCCTCTAATAACCTACATTTATTGATTACCTCTTCTGGATTTTCTGGGTCATTACAGTACCAAGACACATTGAATTGAATAATGTCTTCAGCTCCAGTAAAGTGATACATTGGTACATTGCGACCCATTGATTTAATGGTTGCCCATGTAGTTTCTCCTCTGAAGTCCAACTCTGGAGGTCTATTCTGTAGGGTAATATATTGAGTAGGGTTAACAGTCATGTTATATATCCTTACCTCATTCTGATATATAACATCTGCTTTAGCCTCGAAGTTTCTGTAATTAGTAGTATTCTTATTCCCCTTTGCTGGGTCTACTCCCTCACTCTCCTCTAATCTCGGGAATTGTAATTCCATTCTCCATTTAGCCTGGAGTTGTTTGTTTAGAATAGGGTTCTTAGACGATATTTGAGCTTCTCCGATTACTCCATTGGGAGTATAGAGTTTACCCTTTTGAGCATCATCTTTGGGAAGAGTAGAAAGAGTTCGATTGAGTAATATCCGAGCTCTCCATAGTTTATTTAATGGACCCGTAAGAACACCTGCTGTATCTCTTGTAAGGTCATTGTACTTTTCAACAACCTTACCTGCTGCTTTATTTAATACTCTAGCCATAGTGTTTTAGTTTTATATTCCCATTACAAATGCAGCTCCAGTAAAATCTTGTTGAGAACCCGGAGCATAATCACCAACTGCTTGACCATCTACCGAGATATTGATACGAGAATCTCTCATGCCTTCCTTGATAGCTAATCTAACAGCATTAATAAATCTCTCTTCATTCTGGGCTCTAATGGTAGTTGGGTCTTCTTTCTCTTTATTCTGAGCTTCAGTATTCCTATCTACTGAATTACTAAGGTAACTAATACCCTCAATTAATAAAGGAAGACCTACAGTAATTGCTAATCCCCAGGGTCCACCGAGTAATCCCATAAGTCTACCACCTATAGAGGTTAAACCTTTTATAGCACCTTGCCTAGCCACTTGACTACCAACTTGGGCACCTGCTCCAGCTAAAGCCCCTCCAGCTAAATTACCCGCCATAGTAGTTGCTAATGGTACTCCAGGATTTGGTGTCTTAACATATCTTCCGGTTTTAGTGTTATAAAATCTACCAGCAGAATTCATACCAATACCGCTTGACATCATTTGGAGTTGAACCAGGGTTCTCATAAGGTTAACCATCCTTACCATGTGTGCTTCCATAATGGCAAACTGAGTATTAGTTTTTATTGCTGCAGCAGACATACCTTCAGTAGAAGCAGTAGCAATAGTCTGTAAATACCCAACAGACCTAATAATACCTCTTACAGTATTAAACCCTGCAACTATAGTACCCACTACTACTGCAGTAGCTCCTATCCTAAGACCAAAACCTCCAACCCAAGTTTCTGAGATATCATTGATTACCTTAACAATTTTATTACCAACATTTAAAACAGGAGTAAAGATTCTACCCAAAGCCGCACCTGCCGTAACGGTTAAGTTCTCTAAACTTGATTCGAATTGGTCGATTACACCTGCATCGGTTTTAAGACGTTCTTCATTGAGTCGATTTACTGCTCCCAAATTTTGGTCATAGGTTGCAAGTATCTTACCCATCTTATCTCTACCAGAAGCAATATCCCGAAGTACGGGGAGCATACCCCGATTACCACGAACTCCAAAAATATTGAAGAAGGTTGGTGTTTCGATTCGTGAAGGTAAATCTACTGCGGCCTTAGCAAACTTCTGATAGATAGTGTAAAGGTCTATAAGGTTACCTTGAGCATCGAAGAATTCATCGGGACTTAAGCCCAAGTCTGCTAAAGCGTTATAGCCTTTCTTTTTTTGGTTAACAAGAGATAGTTGTAAATAACGTATCATATTAGCCAGTGAGGTACCTGCCATAGAACCTTGTATACCCATGTCACCCAATACACCAATAGCAGCAGCCGTTTGCCGAAGGTCTACTCCAGCAGTTGCCATATCTGCTCCTGCATAGGATATGGACTGTGCTAAGTCTGTTAAAGATATATTTGCATTAGTAACTGCAGTATATAAATCATCTGTTACTCTAGCGGCTTCAGTCATTGGGATTTGGTACATTGACATGATATTAGTCATCAAGTCAGCTACACCACCTTTCTGTCCCACTGGCATTGTAAAGATTGAAGCCAGCTTAGATGCTGGCCCAATCATTTCTTTAATAGCATCGAATTTATTACCCGCCATAGCCAGGTATCTTTGTCCTGATGCAACATCCGAAGCAGTAAGAGGAGTTATCTCATTGACATCTTTTGCCAATTGTAACATTTCTCTTTGTTCTGCAATGGTAGCACCAGCAATTTTCGAAGCAGTCCAAACTTCATTCTGAACACCCGCAGAGTATTTATAGGCCCTTGCCATTCCCCCTACGAGCTGCATTCCGAAGTCCATTGTATTGGAAGCTGACATCTGTATACCTCTATTCCAGGTATTCATATCATTCATCATTGTTCTGAATGACCCAGATATCTTGCCAGCCTCTTGAGAGAATCGGTCTTTTAAAACCATGGCAACACCGACCTCTACTATACTCCTACTGGTATTCATAATTTACTTTCTTTTCTTTAATTGTTTATAATATTGCTCGGCCATTTCCTTGAATATTTTCCTTATTCGGTACGGAAGACGTAAAAAGCCGAAATAGTCTAAGGCTATCTCGGCTCGGGTGATATAAACAAAATCACTTTCTAACATTACTCTTCCGTCAGGTAGAAAAAATTCGGTGCCCAAACTATAGGATAAGTTCTTTCTTCTCCGGTGGTTGGATTAGTGATATGGGATTCACCTTTGAAGATAGGGTCCATAGATAAGATATGCTTTCTCATCTCAGCCATATCCTTTGCAGTAAACGGAGTAAAGTTTTCTACCTTCTCCCAACTACCATCAACCTCTAAGTGAAGATTACGGCAAAGAAGAGGAGCATTCTTAGTTTGTTTATCCAAAGGCAACTTCATGAACTCTTGTTCTCCCTTACCAGTCATACAATCGAATTTAATTCTCTTGCCAGATGAAAGAGTGTATTCATGGTCTACCAATCTAACTCCCTCTGGATAATAAGGGATAGCATCTGGCTTCTGATTTAAATCCTCTACAGTTGGAGTAGTACCGTAATCGAAAAGGAACTCATGAAGGTCTTGGCCATAAGTAATCTTACCACCATTCTCTTTGCCCCAATCATATTCGAATTCTACTTCCTCTCCCAAAGAGAAGATACGAGAATTGAAGATAATAGCATAACGGTCATTGACTGGTAAGTTAAGGGCATCATCTACGGTTAATTTCCCATTAGGGGTAGCAGTAGTTCTAATTACAATTGCTGCAATGAACTTGGTAAGGTTCATCAAAGTCTTCATGTCTGAAAGGTTACTGAGGATATCTTCATCAGCACCATTCTGTTCTCTGATTTCATATTCGAAACCAGAAGGTCCGGTAAATCTAAATGTTCTAAATTCCATAATTTTTTGATATATTTAATGTTTACAAATGTTCATAGTACTCCGTATAACAACAAGAAAGGGGTGAGCTCCTATCACAGGAATCCCACCCCTCCACCGAATCTTAGTGAAAATAGACTAAGGAATTAGTATTTATCTGCAGTACCAACTGAGAACTCTATGGACTCAATGGTATTCTCTGAAGCCATTCTGTCCAAGTCTAAGCCGGTAATCTTACATGGCCATACCTCTTCGAAGACGTGGGTATTAAGAACCGAGACTCCATCTTCGGCAAGTTCATTTACAATAGCCGTTTCCCAATATTGGCTTGGTACCAAACCTCCACCAACTATGTGGTCTTGGCAAGCATAAAGCCAATCATGAAGCCATGTGTCTGAACCTGCAGTAGTCATAAGTTTCTCTACAATAAGATTACCTATAGTAACCCTACCTGCAGTTTTAACGTCTCTATTGACGTCCCCATGAGCAACCTGGTCAATTTCAATATCTGGCAAAGTACAACTTTGGAATAGATAAGTATTGATAGGGTGTTTGGGGAACATGATGCTCCACAAGAATTTCTTCCGTGGGTTTTTTACTTTTGCTCCCATTGTGTTATGAGTTTATAAGTTATTACTTGTTTCTACGATTGATACTGCCTTAGAAGCTGCATCGATTACAATCTCCATAGTTACCTCTTGCATAGGAACTACATCCTTATACTTAAGGATAGCACGGTACTTACCCTGACGAGCATCTGCTTCGTTATTAACCGAAAGGTCATCCCAAGAAGTTGCATCTTGGTCACCCATCCAGGTATACTCGGTCATAGCATCTTCGTCTACCAAAGAATCCAAGGTAGGTTTAACCTCCAACCAGATTCTCTTCCAAGTACTCCAAACGTTTGGTTCTTCGATATACTTGTTGAGTACCGGGCGAAGGAACTTCTTCAGATAGAGATTCAATCTTACAATTGAAAGGAATCTTTCAGAATCCTGTTTCACTTGAGAAGAGAAGCAATGCCATAGCATGGTTTGCTTACCTGCATCTGGAGTATCTTTGATTACCATCTCATTGATATAATTCTGAGCAAGGGTGTTCAGTTCGTTATATCGAGAAGGAGAACCATAGTTGGGGCATACTGGACCAACTGCATCCCCAATAACTCCTCGGTTCATACCTGCAAAGGATTTCCAAGGACCATATTGAGTAGCAGAGGCATCCCCCAAACCAACAATAGTACCCACTACATCGGAATCCTGAAGATTACCATTTTCGTTGTAGTACTTAAGTCCACCACCAAAGTAGGCAATGTACTTAGAGTTACCTACAGTACCAAGGCAAGTCTGTACCCAAGTAACCTGAGATTTGTAATCTCTTGCCTGAGTACCTTGAGTATAATGGGTTAAGTGTTTGGGAACTTCGATATACAGTACCCATTCCATCAGTTCTTTTGCCATATCAGCAGCAGCCTTGTATACTTTGAGTACCTCTGAATCTTGTTCCAAGTGTTGAGAGATATGTGAAATAAACAATTGGTAGAAGTCTGTGTAGTCTCTTACCAAGTCCAGTGAAGCAATCCATTCTTCGGCAGTTGGAGTGGAACCTGCACTACCGATAGTACCATTAAACAGTTTCTCTGTTTCGGAGGGTGCAGCATCTCCCACGGTAATAGTGATAGCATTCTTAGTACCGTCGATATCATCGGTAAGCCACTTAATTAGGTTTTCAAAAGAGGAACCTGCAGTAATTACCGGCTTAATATATTCCGAGTTCTTAGCAAATGCACTAAGAGCAAGGTAATCTACCGAAGTATTATTGTTATCATCGGCAGTTTTGTAGGTTATTACTGGACCCTGTTCAAGTACTTGCCCATTAGCCGAATAGATTTTATAATACAAGGTATTAGCTTGCTTATAAAAACCAACCTGGAAAGTATCTGCACTACCAATAGGATCTCCATATCCCTTGGTTACTAATCCAAAACTATAGGTAGTACTACCTGATTTGAAAGTAATCAGAGCAGAGGGTTTAGCCGAGTCGGGTACAGCAGAAGCAACTGAAATCCCATCTTCTGAATCTTTAGCTTTTCTTGCCGCAGCCTGAGAAGCAGTTACTGTACCTTGAGCAGCTCCCTTGCCAAGTACTCGAATAACACGAAGCTTAGAACCACCCTGCAAAGCCTTTTCGATATTTGATACAGAACCATCTGGTACAATTTCAGAACCATAGATTCTTTGGAACTGAGAGAAAGTAGAAATGGTTTCTGATGGGTCATCGTATGGGCCCTTAGTAGTTCTAGCCAATACACAAGAAACTCCTAACATGGGAGTAGTTTGAAGAACATTGTTGTTCTTAAACTTAAAGTCAATGTGAGGTGAAGTTGGCATAATTCTATTGTGATTAAAGTTAATTACTTGTTTAATTTATACCCTAGAGTATTGTACCTATACCTTAGGTACTTTTAACTCTAACATTTCATTTTCGTTTTGTTCTAACAATCCAATAAGAACTGATATATCCTTGATGGGTGTAAGAGTACCTTCTCCCAAAGCTTTTTCTGGAAGAATACCGTCTTTACATACATAAGTGTATACCTTCTCAAGTATACCATGTTCTACATCTGGATGGTCATAATAATTACCAATCTCAATGAATAGGTTTCCGGTGGGAGCAAGCCTGCCCTTTTCCCATTCCTCTAAGTCATTGAAGTATGGTCTCACGTATCCTCTAGCAGGTAAGCCAGTATATAAGATTGTATGTAGCAACCTCATATCGGCTTGTGTTTGAGAAACTAGATGTACATCTATAGTAATATCTTTTGTTTCATAAGGAAACTCTGAAGCTTGGTAATTACCATCCTCAAGTTTATCACCAATGATGTATTTATTCACACCAATATCTCCAGCATAATAACCCTGTAGTTCTATGGTTATTCTTGGGAGAGTCTTTGGGCCTTTTACTTGATTATTCCCTATACCAAAAAGTGGTATAAACTTCTTCATACCTTTGATTGCCTCTTGAAATCTTTTTTCGTTTTCTTGAGACAAAGGTAAGAAGTCTTCTGGGTTTAAGGTAAGACCCATTTCCAACATTGTACTAAGTAGAGAGATATAAAAAGTTCTTTCTACTATTTCTTCTGAGTTTACCATTAAAGTCCTAATCTAATATTTAATTGAACACTTTGATTGCCATTGTCATTAATATACCCATTATAAGTTACCTGAATACCTCCAAAACCACTCATTATGGTTTGTAAATGACCAACACAATTTAATTCACTAACCCATTGAGTAGCAATATTTGAAGGATAATCGGTAAGCCATACTTTAAAGGGTATTGGTTCTGAACCAATACCTCCAGGGAATTGACCCTCTGTTGTCTTACTTATATCGGTTATCTTAAATTGTTTTATAAATTTAGCAACTTGAATACCGTTGATAAGGTAGTACTGATAACCCTTTACATTACTAATCTGAGCAGTACTAGTATTTTGACCAAGATTTGGGAATGGTATATTCGGGGTTGGTTCAAAGCCATACTTAGTAGTTCTAGTACCTGGAGATTGAGTTATATTTAAAACTATCTCAGTGTTAGGTTCTTGCTGTGAGATAATCTTAACTATAGCAGTTCTTTCCAAGGGGTCATAGTTACTGGGGTTATGTTCTTGATTAGTAGATTTAGTTTTGATAGTAAGCTTACCTGCGGCATTAGCTTCTCCAATTTCTTGGGTTACCTCTAACCAATCTGAGGAGCTTTCAACTTTCCAATCTACAGCACGATATTCATCTTGAGGCTTATTATCGATAAACTTCTGTTGGTAACTGTATACACCTATTTCTAGGGTCTCACCCCTTTTAGTACCATCGAAAGTATGGGAAGTAGTTTCTGGAGTGATACTAAAATAAGTTCCCCAGGTCTCTACTATTTTAGGAGCGGCCTTTTGTACCAGAGTTACTTCCCTTTCTACACCCTGAACTACTACCTTGAGAACCTGCTCTTTTATATTATTCATGTCTTCGTTTACTGCCTTAGGCTTTACCCTAATAGTTGCAGTACCAGTTCCGGATAATGAAGATATTTCAAAGTCTGCTGCCATTTTTAACTTTCCTTATTTCTTTTCTAACTTCATTTCGTATTTCCTTTTGTAAGGCAGCTTTTCCACCAGCAGCCTTAAATGCAGGATTCCAAAGAGGACGAGGTGGTAAATTACCATCTCTGCTACCATACTCTAACATGATAGCTATCTGATTCAAAGTCTTTCTTGAAGTCTTACCAGTATAGGTAATCTTCTTGATTCCAATTGGTAAACCAACGAAAGTTCTATTCTTGGTCTTTACTACAGTAACGGATTTAGCATATTGACCCGTGAGTCGTAATAGAGTATGCTCCCCATATTTCTTTACAGTACCTGGAGCATGTTTTGGCCAAGAAGTATGGGTACCGGGTGGTGGAACACCCGTATTCAAACTTCGTCTTACTATACGAAGAAGTTGATTACCAAACTTTTCTGTACCTTTCGCATAGCCTTCGGTTAAGATACTTGGAGTTTTGGCAATCAACCTTTCTGCACGAGCTTGTTCTCGTTTATCTACGTATATTTCTAGAGGGCCAACTGGAGTCGATAGTGTAATATTAACCGACTTACTTGGCATAATTCTTACTGTTGTTTAGGTTTATCCAATCCCAGCTCCTGAGCAATTCTCTGTAACAGAGTCTCTTGAGTGGAGATTCGTTGGTCCATGTATTGACGGAACTCCTCAAACCCTGGAGCAGGTTTACTTGGAGCAGAAGGTGATTGGTTAATTGAATTGAGAATGTTATCGCATTCAGAAACAATTGCCTCAAACTTTGGTCGATTGTTAAGTATATTCAAGGCATTCTGTTTCTGCATAGTAACCTCATTAATTATATTCACTATATCGGTAGTATAATATACCCCATTATAAATACCCTCATCAGATTGTGAAGGTAGGTATATTGTAAGCTGTGATACAGAATCTTGGATCACTAATTCGATACTGTTAACAAAGCCATCTTTAGTACCGGATGCCATGGGTTTACTCTCGCCTACCTTCACAATCTTTGCGGTATCGAAAATGGGATAACCAGACCTCCTGTCTTTCTCTAAGGTAAAGATTACTTCACCCTTTTGTAACTTTTGGAAAATCAATGTTCTTTCGTCCATAATCATTTTCTATTTATTAAATTTAAACCAAATGAAACTGCACCCGGATTCTTTTGCATGAAGTCTACCAGGTTTAAGAATTGATAGTATCCAAATTGATCAATGAGTACCTGAGCTTTGTTTGCTACTTCTTGTGCAATCTCTATAGTGGGAGCCGGTAGAGCTAACTGTATCTTAAATTCGGTGAGTTGTTCTTTTTCCATAATTCCTTAGTTCAAGTGGTTAAAACGAAAAAAGGAGTACACCCCTGATAGATGTACTCCTTTCTAATCATCCTGGTGTGACAATTGGTTATGCCGTTGTAGTACCTCCAGTAGTCTTCAGAGCTGCAACCACTTGGTTGATAATGTTCTGGTCTCTCTGGGCATCTACCACTCGGTTCAAACGGGCAATCTCCTGGTCCTTTGCAGTGTTCTCAATGAGACATTTGATTTCCTGTTGTCCATTCTTGATGTCACAGCAGCAACGTTCCAGCTGAAGAGCCAAGTCAGATTTTACTTCTTTAATCAAGCCTTTGGTTTCACAGCAGCAATCCGACTGTTGGTGTTCCATGTGGCAGAGACGATCCATAACACGGTTGAAGCCTGCGCCCATTTGGTCACGAGAATCTCGGATATCCGAATTCGTTTTGTAACCCAAATCGCAAAGACCTCTTTCCGTAGTGAAACGGTTGTTAAGGATTTCCCTACCAACACCGGCAACATCTTTTGCTACACCATTGACTTCTTGAGTAACTCCACGAGCTGCATCAGAGATATCTTTGTAGATACCCGCCTTTGCTTCCTGAACCGTAGCTTCTACTTTCTGAATATCAGCTTTTGTGTCATTGATTTTGTCCCATACGGAAACTGCAGCAGCACCAAAGCCACCACCTACCAATGCACCACCAACGGCTCCCCATCCAGAGCCCCAACCGGAATTCCGGTTGCAACAGTCATTATAGCCTCTGTCCGCGATTACAACGCCATCGCCAGCACCTTTTACTTCTACTCCCATAATGTTTTGAATTATAAAATTAACTATCTCATATAAAAATGTTCTAGTGTTGTAATTAAACCTATGCAATTTCGAATACATACTCATAGGTTATAGTTGCAGCACTCTGGTTAATATTAAGTGTTATCTCCTTACCGGATTCTGATTGAGTTACCGTTACTGTAGCAGACCTTGAGGATTCAGCAGTGTTCTCATAAGTTTTAACTGAGAGCCCATTATCTACTATATTAACAATAGTCCAACTCGGTACATTTCGACTTGCTCCTACCAGATATATATCAGAGGTTTCTGTACCATTTATCACTTTCTTTTTATAAGAGATGAATGGAATCTCTTCGGTTTTTCCCAAAGCAGGATGGGTAGTAGATTTAGAAGTCTGACTTCCAGGGGAATTCCCCCAATTAAAATAATAATTATAAGATACACTTGCACCTCCCTGAGTGATATCCACATAATCAGAAGCCCCTCCATAAGAAGCAATAACTCTAATAGACCTACTACTTGTACTGGTATTCTCAGAAGCACTAAGTGTAGTACCTGATAGACTAAATCCTGAGGTACCATTGGTACTTAAACTTGGGGTAGCACTATCAGAACCATCCCTTGTACTTAAACCAGAAGTATAATTGGCATATCTTGGTCTACTTGCACTGGGGTACAAAGTTACACTACCTCCAGTATTACCGATAGTATAAGAACTTGCAGTTAAGCTTACACTCCAAGGGCCATAAGTGTATCCAGTAATTTCATTTGCTGCCTGGTATACTGGTACACTTACAGATTTGGTTTTACCATTTAGTGATAAGGTACCAGTAAGGGCTCCTACTCGGGTTCTAGATTTAACTGTAATACCCAAAGAACCTGCACTAACTGCAGTACCATAACTAATGCTAGCACCGCTTGTAATTGTGCCACCTCCAGTTGTAGAACCATTCCATCCCCAAGTCTGAGAATATGATGGCATACTTGAGAATGAACTTCTACTTCCTCCACTTGCAGGTATATCGGATACACTTCCTCCACTTGCTGTAATCTCACTGTAAGTCCTATAACCTGCCGACTGAGAACAAGATAGGGTTAACTTCTTCCCTGTTTCAGCTTGGGTTAAGGTTACCGTACCACTTCGTGTACTGGTAGAAGTATTATTACCCATAGTTACAGAAGTACCACTTCCAGATACACTACCAGAGTTGGCTCTAGTATAAGTTAAAGCAATTTGGTTACCATAATTATGCCCATTTCTCAATTCTTGCTTGTAAGAAGCAACGGTAAAGGTTTTAGTACCTCCTGTAGCCCCAAATAATATAGAGGTAGGTGATAAACTCCAAACATGCCTCCAAGATTGAGAGGCTGCTTCCTGATACCATTTGATAGTATAGGTTTTACCTGAACCTTGTTGTATGATAGTACCGTCAGTTTTAGACCTGGCAGTTAACTCAAGATTCTCGGTAGCTCTCCAACCTGTACCGTCTGCCCAAGTTACCCAAGAAGGTCTGCCCGAATGACTATATGCAACACTCTCTACAGTACTAGTAGCTACACCATCCAAATATTTAGTTCTAGTAGAAGTAGCCCCAAACCAAGGCTTCTCATTAGTAGGTTCTCCGCCTAAAGCCGAGAAATTCAAAGTATCTGTCCAAAGAGTAAAAGTATATTTCCAAGTTACCTTATGAATATCTTCTAACTTTACTACTTCAGTATCTTTATAGGAACTGGCATTGGATAGCTCCAACCCCACATAACTTTCCCCTGTTCCAGTAGGGGAGAGTGCTAACAATTCAGCCTTGGTAGGACAGTCATTACCATCCTTACCAAGGCCTACTTTAGTTTTGACAGCACTCCAGGTTGCTATCTCTCCCATGATTATTTATTTTTAAGTTCTTGAATCTCAGCCTTCAAAGCCTTGATTTCATCGTAGAGAAGTTTAACACCTTCGATTGCCAAGGTTGACATCTTGTGATATTTAACTTGTTTTACGAGTACATACTCTTCTCCGTTGATTTCTAAGGTTTCGAATTCTTCTGGATTGGGTACCGTAGATTTCTCTACTGGAACTTCTTCCACATATTTACCAAAGCCTAAGCCCTCGAGGTTCTGAGCAATAGTTCCCTCGTCCTCTTTACCAAGCATTTCGAATGACTTGGTTGGTATCTGGCAAATCTGTTCCAGAGTATGATTCAAATCCTTAATGTTAGATTTGAGTCGAACATCTGAAGATTCTTTGAAGAAACCAGAAGGAGCCGTGGTCTTAGCAAATACTACCTGGTCGGTAGTTGCCAATCCCAATTGAGCTCTAGTTACTGTATGAGGATTATCCTTTCTACCTGCATGGTTATTGATAGAGGTTTGAGCAGCAGTACCTGCAGCCTTAGCATCGGCAATAGCAGCAGCCTGAGCAGTAGATACTGGCTTATTTGCATCCGAAGTATTGGAAGCATTACCCAAACCAACCTGGGATTTGGTAACTCCATGAGGATTAGATTTATTGGCAATATGGTTATTTACCTTAGTTTCCAATGCAGTTACATCTGAACCTGTATCGGAGATTTGATTATCAATATAGGTTTTTAGTTCTGTACGAAGAGCATTGATAGCATTAGTTCTATCGGTAATCTCATTTGCCAGGCCTTGTACTGTATTATCAAGGTTAGTCTTATCTGCTGCAGTCATTACACCTGCAGTAGTCTTAGTTGCTGCAAGTATATTTCTAATTAAATCTGTAGCACCTTCATAAGTCTTACCATCTGCACTCTTAGTTTTATTATTAAGAGTAGCTCTTACATTAGTTGAATTATGGGTAAGAGTGAATCCAGTAAGAATAATTCCTGGAAGAGAACTATTAAAGGTATCATGCTCATTATCTTTTGCAATACGGGCCTCTTGTTCAGCTTCAATAGCATCTGGTAAGGTTTGATTAAGCTTTATTACACTATCAGCATCCATCAGACCAGCTTCTCGAGTAGTGGCTGGGGTTAGAGGGATTACCATCCCATCGGGTTTATCAATGTAATGCCCTTGACCATCCGTAGCAGAATAGTTACATAAGATAATAATATTACGCTTATTTTTGTTAGCTATTGAAACCTTACTAATTAAATTTTTAGGCATGCTAGATACCACATCCTCAAGATGCTTACCTCTACTACCTTCGAAAGCAGTACCTGCGATTTCCCCAATGATAAGAGACGAAGTATTACTGTCTACGAATTTAGTACCTGACCAACGGAATTGGTATGGAGGTTCACCATCGGCAACATTTATATAAATCTTACCAGATTCTCCAACTACGGGAGTTTGGTGACCTGCATCCGTATACAATTGAACATTAGTAAGACCTCCAGTGGGGCTTACATCATAGGTAGCATATACTTCAAGTACATCGTCTACATATGAAGGCAAATGGTTAGCAGGTACTAAGCCACTTTCATCCAAGGGAGCAAATCCACCAGCTTGACCTTTAGTTGCTACGAAAGCATCATGTTTAGCTTCTAGAGTATTAATATTACCCTGTAACTTAGTTTCAAGGGCAGTATCTGCCGCAGTTCTATCAGCAATCTCTTTATCAATCCTTGCACCCAATGCAGTATCAGCAGAAGTACGAGCAGTTGCTTCATCGTTTACAGCTTTAGTAAACTTGGTATCTAAAGCAGTATCTGCAGCTTTTCTATCAGCTACTTCTTGAGCAAGAGCGGCTTCTGATTTACCGTCCAAAGCTTCGATAGCATCTTTACGGTCCTGAACCTCTTGAGCAATAGCATTGGGTAATGTCTCATCCAGATTAACTTTATCTTGGGCGGTCATTACACCAGCTTTCTCTGTAGTAGCTGCTGGGATACGAGTAGTCTTATAATCTTCAGGCTCATGAGTATAAATACCCTCTTCTTTTTTAGAAGAGAAATTATGAGTTAAAGTAACATGACTGCTTTGTTGACCTACCTCAACTGGTTTATCACCAGATAAGATAATAATATTATCTGGTATAGAATCAAACAGCTTCTTATCTGCTGCAGTTTGTACACCAGCTTTCTCTGCAGTAGAGGCAGGCAATGTAATAGGATTCTGTTCTACTGTACCATCTTCAACTACGGTCTTAGTAGCAGCTATGCCAACAGTAGTTTCATTGGGAGTTACTGCACCAAGAGCAAAGTTAGCCGTAGAGATTCTATCTAACTCAACCTTATCCTTAGCAGTCATCGTACCAGCCTTAGTAGCCGATACCCGAGGCAAATCGAAAGTTTCGGTAGTATCAGCATTCAAACCGTTATCCTTAGTTACGGTTACTGTTACCTTATTAGCATCAGAAGCTGCAGAGAGATCAGTTAAAGAATTTGGGTCTAACCCATCTAACTTAACCTTGTCTGCAGCAGACATAACTCCAGCAAGAGTTTGAGTTACCGGGAGTAAATTCTTGGTAGCTTCTACTTCTTCACCATATTGGTTATTTGCCTTATCCTTGGTTGAAGTCTTTACTTTGAAAGAAAGCTGAGTACCTGTTCGGGTTACAGTACTAACATCGGTAACCATGGTATCAGGCAAAGCATCAGAAGTACCTTCTTCAGCTACCAGTCTTTCTTCATGGTCATCGGTAATGTTAGTGAATTTATTATCTAAAGCAGTATCAGCATCGGTTCTGTCCTGAATTTCTTTATCGATACGTTTACCCAAAGCTGTATCGGCAGCAATACGGGCAGCTTCTTCTGCATCGATGTTATCCTGGAGAACTTTATCTGCGGCCTTTCTTTCCTCTCTCTCTGTATTTAAGTCAGAAGTATTCTGGTCAATCTTTGCTTCTAATCGAATATCCTCAGCCTTACGAGCAGCGATTTCATTATTCAGCAAATCGGTAATGGCAGTATAGTTACCATTAATGTTATCCTGAATACCCTGAATCAATTCCAGATTACGTTGAATATTAGCAGCATTCTGAGTTACCAGAGCATTGGTAGCATTCAAGGAAGTTAACAGCTCCGTACGAGTTTCAGTTACGAAAGTTCTCAACTCATTTACCGTAGTAGTAAGAGTATTACTTAAGTTAGTGAAAGTCTGTTGCAGAGTATTATCTCCTTGTTCACGCAGATTCTTTTCAGCTTCAAGCTTATTCTCCAACTCAGTAAGCTTAGCAGTCATAGTTGCTGCAAAGTTGGGATCATCACCGAGAGCCTTAGCAATCTCGGCCAAAGTATCAAGTACCTCTGGAGCAGAGCCAATAATCTTTTGGATAGCTGCCTCTACTTGTTCAGCACTCTGGAAATCTGAATCGTTTAATAACTCAGATACCTTAGTGATGTAATTTGCATGTTCTTCGATGCCATCCAACTTGGCATATAGCAAGTCAGTGAAGTCATTTGAAGAAAGTACTTTACCGTCTACCTTATCTACCTTCTTTCCATCCATTGCCTGGTCAGCAGCAATTCGATCTGCTTTTTCCTGAGCAATAGCATTATTAATAAGGGTATCTTGGTTAGCACGTTCTGTAGCTTCCTTATCGATATTATTCTGCAACTCAGTATCACCAGCTAAGCGGTCATTCTTTTCGGTAAGTATATTTTGGTTGATACCCGCCATATCATCTTTATGGTTCTGAAGGTTGGTATCAATCTTTGCCTCAAGTGAAGTCTCTTTGGCAATTGCTCGGTCTTTCTCTACATTAATAGCAGTAGTATTAGCATTTACCTTTGCTTTTAATTCATTCATAGCATCGGTATTACCTGCCTCTAGAGAATCAATACGAACTCCCAAAGCATTATCACCAGCAATACGGTTTTCCTTTTCTTGTTCAAGCTTAGTATTAAGGCTAGCTACCTCAGATTCCAAAGCCTGCTTAGTATTATCCAACTTAGCAGTGAACTCAGTACTCAAGGCTTTATCAGCTGCAGTACGGTCTGCTACTTCTTTATCAAGGTTTACTTGGAGAACCTGGTCAGCAGCAGTCCTTTCTACTCTTTCAGTGTTAAGGTCGATATTAAGGGTATCGATACGAGAACTCAAGGCACTATCTGCATTGGTACGGTCAACGATTTCCTCGTTAATCATATCCTTAACTTCCTTGTAGTTATCCCCTACAGTCTTAGTTAAATTTGTGATTGCCTCTGAATTTCTTTCGATATTATGTTGGTTAGTAGTGATTGCCGTAGTATTGGCATTTACCTGCTCGGTAAGCTCATTACGCAAGGTATTGATAGACTCTTGCATACTCAAAGCCAAGTCTGAGATACGCTGGTTAACATTAGCCAAACTTTGAGTATATGCTTCATCGGCAGTCTTTCTTTCGGCAATCTCCTTATCCAAGTTAGCCTGAATTACTGCATCGGCATCTTTACGGTCTTGGATTTCCTTATTAAGGTTATCCCTTACAACCCCGAGTGCAGCATCTCCAGTAGCAGACTTATTGTCTACGTATTCTTTCAGTTTAGTTTCAAGGGCAGTATCTGCATCCTTACGAGCTTGAACTTCAGCAGCTACTTCAGCACTGTTTGCCTCATCCCCTGCAATACGGTCTTCGATTTCTTGGTTAACCTGTTCTGTGATTGCAGCCAACTTCCTAGTGATAGTAGTTGCAAAGTTGGGGTCATTTCCAAGGGCATCGGCAATTTCCTTAAGAGTATCAAGTACTTCAGGTGCTGAACCAATAATCTTTTGGATAGCCGCATTTACTTCCTCTTCAGTTTGGAAACCGGCATCATTGATAAGCTGGGAGAGATGGGTAATATAGTTTGCCTTTTCTTCGATGCCATCCAATTTAGCTTTGAGTATATCGGTAAAGTCGTTCTTAGTCAAAGAATAACCTTCACGTTTATCTACCTTCTTAGCATCAAGGTCTTTATCACCTTTTTCTCTAGCAGCAGCCTCGGCAGCAATAGCATTAAGCAATTGTTCTTTGTCTTCTACACCCTGCTCTTTTATATCCTCAATTTTGTGTTCGAGAACTAAATCCTGAGCAGCACGAGCAGTAGCCTCTGAATCTATATTGTTCTGTAATACCTGGTCTGCAGCAGTACGTGCTTGAGCTTCCTGGTCAATCTTACCTTGAAGAGCATTGTCTGCATTAGTACGATCTGTTACCTCTTTAGAGATTTCATTGTGAAGAACTTGGTCCTCAGAATGACGGTCTACCTTCTCTTGGTCAATCTTACCCTGAAGAGCTAAAGTATCAGCCTGACGATTAGTGATTTCCTCGTTAATCTTAGAATCCAGTACAGTATCTGCATTTGTACGATTTGCAGTTTCTTCAGCAATCTTTGCCTCGAGTGCGGCCTTATCATTGATATGGAGAGTCTTAAGGTCATTTACACTTTCCTTAATCTCATTATCGGCAGCAATACGTTCATCTTTTTCCTTTTGGATAAGGTCCTTGAGTTCCTTCTCAAGTTCACCATTATCTTGATTTACCTTATCTTCAAGGTCTTTGATGTCTTCAGCATTCTTATCTACCTTCTTCTCAACTCGGTCGATTTCAGCTTTTAAGTCTGCCTTAACGGTATCAATCTTCTTATTGATTTGGTCTAACCCATATTCTAGGTTATCCTGAACTGCAGCTACTGCAGCACCCAGAGCAGCTTCGGCTTCCTTAGCACGATTAACCTCTTCGGTTAAAGCAGTACGAAGGTCGGTTAATTTATTAGTGATAGTAGTTGCAAAGTTGGGGTCATTGCCCAATGCTTCTGCCAACTCTTTAAGAGTATCAAGGGCATCATCAGCACCATCAACCAAATCACTAATCATCTGTTTAACTTCTCCCTCGGTTTGATATTTCAAATCATTCTCAAGCTGAGAAACTTTAGTGATATAATTTGCATGTTCTTCGATGCCATCAAGTTTAGCCTTCAACTCATCGGTAAAATCATTTTTCGATAAGTCGTATCCTTCTTTCTTATCTACCTTATTCTTGATAGAAAGTACGAAGGCCCAGAACTCATTTATAGTTCCTCCAAAGCCAGCTTTAACAAAGTCATCATAGTAACCCTGTAATAACCGCTGGTCTATTTCTTCGCAGGTATAATACTTACTTACATACATATTTTATAAAATTTAAGGATTAATTACTGCACGTTTACGACCCAGTAAGAATTCAGAATCGATATCCCTGAATGGTTCTCCCTCTGAACCACAGAAGGCATTCATTGGTACATCCGGATTTTCGGGGTCTACATCTCCACCGTCCTCAATATCTCCCCGTATGCAAGCATAATCAGGAAGCCTATTTACACGGAACTTTATTACCTGGCCTATACCAGGATGAGGTATTATTTTATCCCAGATATCCCCGAAGTAATCTTGAAAGCAGGTGACAAATTTGTTTCCGGTCATCGATTGAAATGCCGTTACATCATTGCCATTACCTTTCATTTCAATATGAACTCCAGAGGTACCATTGAGGATAACCAGATTACTATCAAACCAAATTCTACTGTCTGTAGTAATTGGTGTCCACCTCAGTACTAACATCTTTGCCATATACTTTATTTTTATTCTACAAATTCAACTTTGATATCTCGATCTCTCTTTAGGATAATCATGAAAACTAAAGCCTCATCCTTTGCCTGAGCAGTCTGAGTATCCCCAGAAGGCTTATACGTTATACCATTAATTACAAACCTATCTTGTTCCCAATTAAAATCCCAATAACCCTCCGGTGTAAGATAACCGATTTGTTCTATATAAGATTTAGAAATTAGTATTGATAAGTTTTCATCATCCAATTCTCCTGAAATAGTTGCCTTATTGATAGGCCAGTTTCTGAAAGCATTGTAGTAACATAATGCCTCGATTTGGATGTTATAATATTTAGGTATACTGTCTTCTGCATGACTGAGAAGCTGATTAACATGTTTGGCCCAAGTTATGGTTTGTCTACCAGCATCCCAATCTAAGAAGTCAGTGATAATTTTCTTGTATCTATCCCAAGAGCGGTTCTTTACCATTCTCCAGGGTTCTTTTGTCATAACTTAGTTAGAATTGATTTCTTACCACCTTTTACTGGAGCACTTGGGTTGGGTCCATCTAATACTCCAGGTTGCCTTCTGTTAACTACTTTAGGAACTACGGTTCTGAATACTTCATCACAGAATGGTAAGTAGATTTCCAATCGTGAAGCTAACATACAAAGGTTCTTTCTTAATTCATCTATTAATCCACCTGGTTGCATTGCTTGAGAAAGTGTTTTCCATAGGGAACTTGTAGCATCTGCCAAGGTATCATAATATTGCACTTCAGTAGGCCCAGTAGTGATTTGTTTTATCCTATCACCTCGGGCAAGTTCGGGTTTAGAAGTACCATCACCAGTTTGTTCTTTGGTAGAAGTTAATTGACTTAGGTATTCTGAAGTACTTGTTAATAGATTAAGTATCTTCACATTGAGAAAGTCCCATGCTGCCAATTCCATTATTAATTGGTTTTCTAGTGCTTCATACCATAATTCATCAGTATACTTATCTGCAGGAATTTGGTGATTTACTAGAGGACCAATATAATATTGCCATTTGGTGATGTAGATAGATTTATCTTCCCTGGTCATTCCCTCTGATATCTCTGAAGGAATATAGTGGTCGATTAAGTTATATATTGTATCGGCTAATGCCGTATGACCATAATCACAAACTACCAGAGTCTTATCTACGGTGATATCTAAACCATTAGAGTTGGTTACATGTAGGGTTACTGTATAGAAACCGGGAGTTTCATAAGAATAGGAAACATGTCTTCCACCATTGAAAACCTCTCCCTTATCATCGCCAAAGTCCCAGTCAAAAATGGATTTGGCCGGGACTTTGGATATGACTCTGAATGAAACTTCCAGACCTGACGTAACGTACAAAAAGTCCAGATTGTTATTCATATTAGTCTGTCTTATGTAATTTTCATATATTACCCTTTAGAAGAGGATTCGAATTCTTCCAGCAAAGCATGAATAAGTGTTTCTACTGTATCATTTTTCTCGGCAACTATTTCATGAAGACCTGCTACCAGTTTCAGTTCTTCCAGGGAATAGCCCTTTGCAAGTTTTTCAAGAGTCATGCCTTTCTTGAACTGAGCATTCAGTCTCTTATCCAACTTTTCGATGTCGGCCTCTGAATACTTTTCGATTTCTGATTTATCAGCAATGATAATCAGATGGCCAGAGGCAATTGCCTTCTGAATCTTTGGTGCACGGAATTGACGACGAGAGAGTTCCTTGTCTTCTCCTCTACAAACGGTAATACCAGTTGATTGGTCATGAAAACTGTAAGCTCTTGGTCCCACAGTTACTGTATATTTATCTTTAGCCATATTTCCTAAGATTTAAAAATGATTAATGATTAAAGAGAGGATAGGTCTTTTTAGTTACCTACCCTCTCAGGGAATTTATATAGATGAAACCGGACGTCCCTTATTATTCTAGGTTAACCATCAAATATGGGTCTACGTTCATGAACTCGGGGAAGCCGAATTCTGAGAACCTCTTGTCGGCAGCCAGCAACAGAGTTGCATCCTGGTACATCTTAGAGAAGCCAGTAGTCAAGCTTGCATAGATTGCCTGAGTCTGGTTAGAAACGATTCTTTCAGATTCAAGCATCAACTGACGAGCAGTAAGCTTAATCAAGGCAGCAGATGTATCAATCAACAGCAACTGTTGGTCGGGTGTACCCGGGTGAATGTAGAAGTCAGCATTCTTGGGAACAGGAGACTTAACATTCAGGGTAGCTTCTGTAGTACCAGAGTGACGATCCTTGAATTCCGGCAAGTTCAGCATTTCGATTGCCTGGTCTTCACCACCAATCATAGTTTGGAAGTTACGTCCCATACGAGCAGCACGTACCCAAATATGCAGAAGGTCTTTGTAAGTGATACCGTTAGTTGTTTTGTATACACCGATTACCGGGGCAGACTCAGAGCCATCAGGGTTGTTACCATTGATAGCAACGTCCATAGCCAGAGTATCCAGAGCATAACCCAACTGAACACCAAAATCACGAAGGTAGATTCCCAAGACATCGAGTGAAACATAGTTACGAACTTCATCAGTAAGTTTGAAACCTTTTCCGATTTTGAAGAGGCTAACTGATTTCTGTCCGAAGCTAACATCACCCAATGGGATAGTTTCTGCCTCATTAACCTTTGCAGGGGCAGCATCCGACATGTTAACCATCGGCATGATTGCTTGTAAACCATTGATTGGTTGGTCAGATGCAATGATATTTGGATAGAACGGAGCCTGGCGCATACCCAATGTGATAGCAGCACGGATGATTTCCGGAACAATCCAACGAATATTCTGTTGGGGCATTGTAAAGATGTTCTGCATCGTGTCCACTTTTGGATTGATGCCTATCTTTTCAAAAAGTTCATTTTCTGAAATACCCCATTTACCGGTAACCAATTCTCCCAAAGTTACCTCTACAGGCTTCTTGTCCTGTGAACCGGAACGAACAGCTTCCAAGCTTCTTACCATTTCCGGCAGCTCATTCATAAAATCTTGAGCCTTCAACTTTGTAATATCTATTTTATTTTCCATAACTTCTTTTCTCTTATTTGATGAGTACTTGAATTACCTCATTTGCCTCTTCTGCTGGATTAAGGGCAATGAACTGGGTTGAAGTTGCTTGGTTAGCTTTTACGAATCTATCGTTAAGCAATTCTCCATCGGGAGTTACATAGCCAGCTTCGATATTTTCGTTTGATACCCAGTTACAAATCATGTAACCTTCCATAGCTACTGTTACCTCTACCGGGAAATTTCTTTGAGGTTGATAAGCAGGGTTAACGTTATCCGTTACTGCTACACCCAAATAAACTTGAGTAGCTGTATCAGTGCAAGGGTAAATCAAACCTTCTTCATTCAAAGCCACTGGCATACCCTGTACGATTTTCTCTCCAGCTTTAACATTGAAAGCCTGGTGCAATTTGTGTGACTCACTTTTGTAAATCACCGCTCTCGGGGTTCTTTCCCCAAAGAGAGTAAGTTGCTGAGGGTCGTTTACGATTTTAGTTTTTTCCATAACGCGGATTATTTATATTAGTTATTTGATTTTGTTTCGATACAAGTTATCGATTACATTCTTAGTACTCGGAGATTCTGAATTCCGTTGGGTATCAGTACCCTGGGTTCCAGTTTTACCCTCGGTATCATCCTCAGCAATTGAGGAAGCACGGTTGACGTCCTTAGAACCACATTTTGAGCAAGTGAGAGGGAACTTCTCTTCCAAGCGAGCTTGGTAATCCTTGGTCAAGGAAATAAGAGTAGTAATACCAGTAGTCTCGGCATTGAGCATCGTAACGATTGTCTCATCTACCTTATCACCCATCAACTTCTTGTAGGTTTCTACGGCATTTTCACGTAGAGAAGCAATGTGATTCTTTCCTACGGTTGCCATTTCCTTCAAGTTAGCTACTTCGGCATTCAAGTTGGTAATCTGTTCCGTAAGAGAAGTTTTCTCTGTAGTAAGATTATCTACTGAAGTTTGCAATTCGTTTCTGGATGATACCAAAGTCTGAATGCAGGCAATTACATTTTCCTGATTCATCTCTTTACCTTCTTCCAGGGTAAGCATGTTATCCCCAAAAAGGCTTTCAAGAAATTTTAGTAATTCTTCGTTCATGTTATTTTTATTTGAATGATTATCCTTGGCATCATTATCATTAAAAGAACCCTGAGTATCGTCCTTTTCTTGATATGATGTTAAATCCGATTTGTAATCAGTAAAGAAGTATTGCTTCGATTTATCATCTCTGTATTCTTCATAAGATGCCCAAGTTCTTTTGGCAAAGGTTGGGTTAATGATTTTACCATCCGAACCAATTTTCTGGGCAAATGAATCAGCACCATGTGAAACTAGTGAGGTCTCAAGGTAACGAACAATTTCAGTAACAATTCTACGTACCATAACTCCCTTAGAGTCATAAGTACCCAGTTTCTGATAAAATTCGTTATCTTCCATTTGGGGATGGGATTTATCCCACTTAAATTGTACAGTAACTGAATTACTATGAATTGAAGGAGGTTCCATAAGGATGCCTCTAGCAATTCTTGGGTTTGCCTTACCATCGATTTTCAGAATACCGTTGATACCAGCGGGTATAGTAAAGCTACCGTCTTTATAGGATTCCTGCCACATTACTTGTGATACAGCACCAATAGCATTACCGATGTTGGTTTCATGGTCACAGTTTACTGTTTGACCAAGCAACATCTTCATAGAAGCCTTTAGTACTCCATTTTG
>ULUI01042003.1_pt1 | contig 22739 bp, 19 predicted proteins | sample 1958371 | NCBI WGS metagenome assembly ULUI01 (sample SAMEA4835756, study PRJEB28245) | human gut metagenome | biome: gut microbiome; material: fecal sample | place: Denmark | collected 2008
AATGCTGATGAATGTGAGAACATGATAACTGATAGATATCAGTGTAATCCTTTACCAAATCCAAAGAAGCAATCCATTCATCTGCAGTAGGATCAGCACCAGCAGTACCAAGTGTACCATTGAACATAGTCTCAGTACTAGTGGCTTCTTTACCTCCAACTTGGATAGTTAGTGGATTCTCAGTTTGGTCAATTGAAGTCTGAAGCCAAGCTACCAGGTTTTCGAAAGACTTAATCTTATCGGTAGTGGTTACCATCTTAGGTTCCAGGTATGCAGAATTACTAGCAAAGTTGCTTAAAGCCAGGTAATCTACAGAAGTTTTATTCTGAGCATCCTTAGTTTTATAAGTAATTACCGGACCTGATTCCAGGATAGAACCATTGGCATCATATATGTTATAAAAGATGGTATTCACTGATTTAGAAAAACCTACTTTAAAGGTTTCTCCAGAACCAATAGGATCACCATAACCTTTAGTTACCAAACCAAAGCTTACATTAGTACCTCCAGAAGTAAATTTCATTACTTCAGAAGCTTGAACTTCTCCAGGTATAGCAGAAGCTAATTCAATCTCATCTTCTTCTAATACTCTAGAGTCTTCTGCTTTAGTAATGGTACCCTTTTTAGCACCTGCTCCCAATACACGAATAATTCTTAGCTTAGAACCTCCTACTAAAGCTTTCTCTATGTTAGATACAGAACCATCAGGTACAATCTCTTTACCAAATATTCTTTGGAATTGAGAGAAAGAAGTGATTAATTCTGAAGGATCATCATAGGGACCTTTTTCAGTTCTAGCCAAGAAACATGATACCCCTAAAAGAGGAGTAGTCTGTTGAACATTGTTGTTCTCGAATTTAAAAACAACTCTTGGTGATTTTGACATATCCTTGTGTTTTATAGGTTATACATTAATTTAATTAATACCAGTAAGTATCGTTACCTTACTGGTATTATTAGAAAATTAATCTTCTTTATTCTTAAATAAACCTCCGATAGCCTTAATCACATCATAGAAACCACATCCTGATAAACCAGCAGCTAATCCATAAATTAATACCTGATAGAATGGGTAGTTTTCCAATAATGGTGTAAGTTGTAATCCCCAAGCTATAAGACATACAAGAATACCTACTAAGGCAGATATACCAATCTTAGCAAGTTTGTTGTCTTTGATAGCTGGGATTACCTTTAGTATCTGAGTAACCAAAGATGATACCAAAGTTACTATACCCGTAAAGGTACCCAGATTGATTACGAACTCTGAACCAGTTGAAGGTTCTACTTCTGCAGCAAATAATGACACTGGTAAAATGAGTGCCATCAGCATAAACACTAACTTTTTCATTTTAGTAAATTTTTGAGTTAAACATGTATATTGAGATTGAGCATCTCCTCGTCCTTTTGGTATTCTGGTCCTAGTAAAAGACTTATATCTTTTATAGGTATTAGATCCCACATTTCTACCAGTTTTTCTGGTATAATACCATCCTTACATATATATTGGTATACCTTTTCCAATAATCCATGGGATTCATCTGGATGGTCATAGAAATTACCAATCTCTATAAACAGATTCCCAGTAGGAGCTATCCTACCTTTATCCCATTCTTCTAAATCATTGAAGTAAGGTCTTATATATCCCCTAGTGGGTAATGCTTCATGAAGAATAGAGTGAAGTAATCTCATATCATCCTGAGTAGTTGCTACCAAATGAATATCGATAGTGATATCCTTGGTTTCATACGGGAACTCTGACATCTGATAATTGCCTGCCTCTAATTTATCTCCAATGATATATTTCTCTACTCCAATATCTCCAGGATAATAAGCAGTGCTTTCTATAGTTATCCTTGGACAAGTTTTAGGACCTCTTACCTGGTTATTACCTATACCAAATAAGTAAATGAACTTATCTATTGCTTCCTTATCTTCTTGGAATCTCTTTTCATTCTCTTGTGATAAAGGTAAATAATCCTCAGGATTAAGTCCCATCTTCTTTTCTAAGAGAACATTCAATAAGCATATATAGAAAGTTCTCTCTACTATCTCTTGTGAATTTACCATAATTACCTCCTATCTTATTTTCATTACATAAGCCAATACATAATATGGTGGCCTATTCTCATGAGGACTACCTCCACCAGTTACTTGAGTATAAGCTGAATAATCCGAATCTGGTATTTTATGATTAGGGAATGGTCTCTTATTAGAATTGTCCCCCCATTTCTCCTCTTTAAACGTAATCTTATGACTATGTGGTGGTATTTGATCTAGAGTAAGGGTTACTAAGGCCTGCCCACCAGTATTACCAATACGTTCGTATTCATAATTTCTTGGATCATATCCTACTACAAATCTACCTCTTAAGTCTGGAACACTTATATAACCAGCTTTAGTAGAAGCAGTATTATACTTATCTCCAATAGCTTTATATAATTCTGGGTATTCTGCTATACTTACTTGACTTCCATCACAAAGTACATAACCTTCAGGAACTCCAGAACCAGACCATAATTGGATAAGACCAATATCCCCTCCAGCAGTGTTCTCTTTTTTACCCTGTCTACAAGTTACAACTACAGTTTTACCTGATTCATCCTGTATGAAAATTACTTGGCCAAGTTTATCATTATGAGTATTATCGTTTAAGCTCATGATAAGAGTAGTACCAGAGCCAGATACATCTCCCGAGTTTTCCCTAGTATAATTTACATTAACTGGATCACCAACTTTCTTTCCATTGATTACCATTTGTTTAGTAGATACAATAGTAACCTCTTTACTTTCTCCTGTAGGCTCAAAGTATAATTCAGTGGGTGAAACTCTGAAAGTGTATTCATAATTGCCTTCCCCTTTCTTGTGGATAAGCTTTACTTCTTTAGTTGACCCATCTACAGCTTCTACTGTTAAGATCTGAACTATATCTTTGTCCGTAGCATTCTTTTCTTCTGGTGTTACCGTTATAACAGTCCTACCTGAACCTTGATTCTTGCTTATAGTGAATCCCATTATCTTCTATATTTCCTTATTTCTTTACGAAGTTCTCTTACTATAGTTTCCTTCAGAACCTTCTTACCACCAACTTGTTCGAAAGCTGGTGCCCATAGAGGTCTTGGAGGTAAATTACCACCTCTAGAACCATACTCTAACATGATAGCTACTTGGTTCAATGTTCTTTTACTAGTCCTATCACCCTTTCTGGTTTTCTTAAGGTTAGTAGGTATACCTACGTAAGTTCGATTCTTCTGTTTTACTATTTGTACTGATCTCAAATACTGACCCGTATAATTCAAAAGGGTATGCTCTCCATATCGTTTAATAGTATTAGCAGAGTGAGGATCCCAATGGGTTCCTCTTGGGGGAGTACCTGTTCTTAGGCATTTTTTCACAAGTCTGAGAAGTTGATTGCCGAATTTCTCAGTAGCTCTATCATAAGCATTCCTCATGATAGAAGGAGTTTCTGCAATTAACCTCTCAGCTCTAGCCTGTTCTTTTGGGTCAGTATATATCTGTAAGTCTCCCAAGGGAGTACTTATAGTTATGTTTACTGACTTACTTGCCATCTGGATTTTCCTTCGGTTTATTCAAGCCAAGTGAATCCATCATAAGGTTTATGGCTTGCTGTTGTGATTGTAATACTGATACTACATCTTTCCTGAATGAAGCGAATTCTTCATTGAATTGACTACCATTAGTGGGCTCCTTGTTTTCAAACATAGCAAGGATATTATCGCATTCCTTTATTATGTTCTCGTATTTACCTACATTATTAATAATACCAAGAGCCTGTGACCTTTGCAATGATACTTCGTTTACAATATTACTTCCAATTAGAGTGTAGTACACATTGTTATAAATACCCTCATTCCCATCCGAAGGTAAATATACGGTTACTGTACCAAGGGAATCTTGAAGAACAATTTCTATAAGATTAGAAAAGCCATCACCATTTTCATTAGCTCTGGGTTTACTTTCTCCTACCTTTACTACTTTAGCTCGGTCAAAGATTGGGTACATTGATCTTCTGTCTCTTTCTAGAGTAAAGACTAAATCTCCTCTTTGTAATGATTTAAATTTCATTTCTTCCATACTGCGTTATTTTTATTGATTAGACTTAATCCCATTTGAACCATACTGGGATTCTGTTTCATAAATTCTACTAGGTTCAAGAAATTATAGTATCCATAGATATCTATCAGTCTTTGTGCTTCATCGGCTACTCTCTTTGCTACCTCTAAATTAGGAGCCGGTAGTTGCATTTGGAGAGTAAAGGTTTGTAGTTTATTATCTTCTTCCATGTTTCTTACTAAATTAAAACGAAAAAAGGGAAATACCCACTACAGGTACCTCCCTTTTCCCTAATCAACTTTAATAGAAATTATGCAGTTTTATTACCCAAAGCCTGTACTACCGAGTTAATAATGTTTTGATCTCTCTGAGCATCAACTACTCGATTCAGTCTAGCAATTTCTTGGTCTTTTGCAGTGTTCTCAATCAAGCACTTAATCTCTTGCTGGCCTTTCATTACCTCGCAATGATTACGTTCTGCCTGAAGAGCTAATCGGTTTTCAGATTCTCTAACTAGGCCTTTAATTTCACAGCAGCAAGTTGACTGTTGATGTTCCATCTGGCAAAGACGGTCCATAACTCGATTATTACAACATTCATCACTATAACGATTACGATCCGCAACCACTACGGTACCTTCACCAGATTTAACTTCCATAATGATTTAGTTTTAAAGTTAATAATTAAATTTATCTATCAATAAATGTACTAGTGTTGTGTTTAGGATTAAATTGTCTAGGTGGGCCAAGAAACATCCCAATGATGGGTATTATTCCCCTCTTCAATACTAAAGTTACCAATTGATAACCATAAACCTCTTACAGAATTATAGGCCCATACATAAACCTTATCTCCAACCCCTCTATCCTTAGTAGTACTTTGAAGAGAATTCACAGTTATTTTACCTTCTACTGAGTTTATTATAATACCTTCACGTATTAAGCTCATATCATACCTAAAGTCAGAAGTATGAGGTATATTAGCCGTATCAAATAATCCCCACGTATCTTGATCATTACCATTTGAAATATTTAAACTTAATTCCAATCTGAAATTATTTATTTTAGCTTCTTGAAGAACTCTGAAAATTACTGTTTTTCCAGATGGCTTCTGTCTATAAGTATCTGCTCCAGTTCTTTCGGTAGATCCATTTTCAGTTATATTTGCTATAAACCTGAATGGGGATTGAGTATCTTGTGTTAATACCAAGCCGATTAATTTCTCTGTTATCTCCGAATGTACTCCCTCCATATCGTCGGCAGATAGGGGACTACCATTATGAGTAGAGATAAGATTAAGTACATGTTTATTTACCAATCCATTTGAAGGAGCTGAGAAGGTGAAATCGGTGTAATGACCATTACCCTCTGAGTCAGTAATATAAAACTCATAGACATCCCCTGCTTCTTGAACTATTGTCAGAGTACAAGTTTTACCCGATTCTCCCTGAGTAAAGGTAATAATTCCTGTTCTAGATGAACTACTGTTATTAGTGGCTACCTTATATGTAGCCCCAGCACCTGAACCAGATATAGTAATCCAATCCACATTAGAAGATAAAGCCCAATTAAGGAATTGATTACCATTCTTCCTAGAATATACTCTTACAGGTCTATCGTATGATGAATCTGAACTTGGCCAACCAGAATAAGTAAGAGAAGTACTCAAAGAATCCCCCGAGTTTTCTCTAATACCAAACTCATAAGTTGAAGCACTCTGTTGTACAGTTTGTACTAACTCTCTATCTAAGCCATTAGGTTGATTAGCTCTGATTGTAAGAGTTCTGCTTGCAGGCTTTGAATGCTCAGGTATGGTAATAGTTACTTTAAAGTAATAACCACTCACATTAGTAATAGTTTCGGTTACTCCGGATGGCAAAATAAGAGTAGGTTTAATAGCTTCGGTAGAACTTAAAGAACCGTTAACATATCTAGACCTATAACTTTTTATATAAAAAGAAATATTACCTCCTTTACCTTCAACAGTACCAATGGATAAAGTACTAGTTTTATACCCACTATTCTGTTGAGTACTATGTTCAAATACTATACCGCTACTAGGATAAGTTACCTCAGCCGAATTCTGTGTAATGGTTAAATATACAGGAGTTGCCGTATCATAAGTAAACTTAATCTTAAAAGTTCTAGGTGATGAGTTAGGGTTTGGTGCTACACTAATACTACATCCACTAGGAGTTTTACCAGAGATGGTAATATCAGATGAAGTTCCCTCAACTACTTCAGCTGAAGTATAAGTAGTTCTAATGTTTTCTACATAAGTTCCGTTTATATATTTATCATAATTGGCATTTACTGTCAATCTAAATTCTGAACCAGTTCCAGGTACATTTTTAGTAGTTGGGTCTATAGATAGGTGATCTACATAAGTTACTTGACCTCCTTCCTGAGAAATTGAGATAGTCTGGTCTGTAGCAGTTGGGAAATCGAAAGTAACCGTAAAATTTCTAGCAGAACCACTATTACTTGGGATAGAAATACTATTACCACTAATAGAAGCCGGACTAGAAACTCTTACGGTAGCAGTTTCTGATTCTGTATAACTACTACCTTGACCATTCCAAGTATAAGTTCTACTTGCACTCTTAGCAGTTACATTAGATTGACCTCCACTGTAACTGAAAGAAGTTTTATCTACTCTACAGTTATAACTCCATGAAGAATAAACTTTTCTACCTGCTGCCTGGGTAAATGTTGCCTGTATGGTTTTACCCGAATACTTCTGAGTCCAAGTTACAGTGATTGATTTACTATTAGTAGATGTATTGTTGGGTACTATTCTACCTTTATTACCGTCGTAATCTGTAGTATACCAAGAACCTTCCGAAGTTTTAGTGACATCATTCGCCAAACTTTGAGAGATAGTAGTATTAACACCGTTTACTTGCTTAACTCGATTAGAAGCATATGAACCAAAGGGGTATGTACCTCCAGTAGCTGGAGCATTAAAAGAAGGATTACCATTCGGATCCCACTGGAATGTATAAATCCATTGCTCGGCATTGATATCCTCTAACTTGACACATTCATTGTTACCATAGCTAGCAGCATTACTAATTACAATAACCTTGTCAACATTGGAGTCCTTACCATTATTGAGTGCTAACAACTCAGCCTTGGTAGGGCACTCATTAGAGGTCTTACCAAGGCCGGTCTTATTCAGAATAGCACTCCAAGTTGCTATTTCTGCCATATTACTTATTGTTTAATTGTTTCTTAAAGTCTTCGAATTCTTTTCTCAATAACTTAACTCCCTCAAGAGCCATGACACTGAGCATTTCATACTCTACCACTTTTACTTTTACATATTCCTGACCATCTTCTCCGACGAAAGTTTCGAATCTAGATTGGTTAGGTACTTGAGAAGCAGGTATAGTATTCTCTGATACCAACAGAGGTTCAATTTCCTCTAAGCTCTGAGCAATAGTTCCCACTTGGTATTTACCATTCATCTTGAAGTGAACTGTAGGTATATTGCAGATTTGGTCCAGAGTATGGTTCAAATTCTCTACTTGAGATTTTAATCTACCATCTGATTCCTTCCAGAAACCAGAAGCTGCAGTAGTTTTAGCAAATACTACTTGGTCTGTAGTAGCTAATCCTAATTGAGCTCTAGTTACATTGTGAGGATTATCTTTTCTGTTTGCATGGGTACTTAAATCGGTTTGAGCTTTTGTACCTGCGGCCTTAGCATCTGCAATAGATGCAGCCTGAGCCGTAGATACTGGCATATCTGCTGGAGCTAAGTTCTGTACATTACCTAAACCTATCTGAGCTTTGGTTACATTGTGAGGGTTACTCTTATTGCCAATATGAGCATCTAAGCTTTCCTTGATTACTTTGTCAGAATCCTGGATTAATTTCTCTAATGCAGTTTTAGCAGCATCAGTATAAGCCTTAGCTTCATTCAAAGCATTGGTAATGTCTCCATTCAGGCCAGAGTTAAGTTTGTTGAACATATCTGCGGATATAGTACCGGCTTGTTCTGCACTTGCTGAAGGAAGAGTGACTTCCCAATATACCTTCTTATACTCAGGTAATACCGACTGAGTTTCAGTATTATAGCGATTGTAGTTCTCTATTTTTAGTCTAACTACATTCTTATCTTTTAGTGATTCATCAGCCTTTGAACTAGTAATATTAGATACAATTCCTCCTGGGATAGAATCAAACAGTTTCTTATCTGCTGCTGTTTGTACACCTGCTAAATCTTTAGTAGCAGCAGGTATAGGTTCGTTATAAGAATTTCTACTTACAGGTTCATTGAAGTTTGAACAATCAAAGTTTAATCTAACCTCGTTGGCATTTCTAGTCCAAGCTCCATTATCCTTGATATGAGAATAGAATCTCAAGTTATCTACCAAAGCTTTTCTCCAGTTAGATAAATATTTACCTTTACCTCCATCATAAGCAGTACCAGTAACTTCTCCAAGTATCAAAGAAGAAGTATTACTATCTACAAACTGAGTACCTGACCAACGGAATTGATAAGAGGGTTCATCCTGGGTAATATTCAAATATATCTTACCTGATTCTCCAGTAATAGGGTTAGCATGATCTGGGTCAGAATATAATTTAATATTGCTCAGCTTTCCAGTTTCACTGATATCATAAGTAGCATAAGCTTCGATAACATCATCAACATAAGAAGGCAATTGACTAGAGGGTACTAATCCATTACCATCCAAAGATGCAAATCCATTAGCCTTACCCTTAGTTGCTACAAAATCATCATGTTTCTTTTCTAAGTTATTGATGTTGGTTTGTAACTTATTTTCAAGTGCGGTATCTGCAGCAGCTCTGGTTTCTTCTTCTTCCTGAATCTTTTGCATCTGAGCCTGGTCGTATTCAGCACGGGCATCTGCCTCTTCTTTGATAGCCTGAGTAAATTTAGTGTCCAATGCCTGGTCAGCTGCTTTTCTATCCTCGATTTCTTGAGCAAGGGAAGCTTCAGAAGAATTCTTCAAGGCTTCAATGGCATCTTTTCTGTCTTGGATTTCCTTAGCAATCTGCTGGGGTAAAGTTTTATCCAACTTAACCTTATCAGCAGCAGTCATAGTACCAGCTTTAGTAGTTGAGGCTACTGGTAAATTAAAAGTGGTATTATCATCTTTATATATTCCTTCGTTTACAGTTTTTCTGTTTACTGATACTGTAACTTTATTAGCATCTGAAGTTGCTCCTTCTCCAACTACTACAGTCTGAGGAATAGAGTTAAATAACTTCTTATCTGCTGCAGTTTGTACACCGGCTTTCTCAGCAGTAGAAGCGGGGATATCTACAGTGAAATCATTAGATTTCTGTATACCTTCATCGGAGTTATATGTACTTCTACTTATGTTAGTAGTAACCACACTAGCCTTAGGTGTATAACTAGCTCCAGTGATATAATCATTAGGCATAGAATTCCATCTCTTCTTATCGGCAGCTGATTGAAGACCGGCTTTAGCATCTGTAGAAGCAGGGATAGCAAACTTACGAGGCATAGGTTCTCCATAGAGATTACCTTCTCCTTTTACAGAACTCTTAAAGTTTACTTCAGCAGAAGTACCGTTGATAACCAAGTTCGGATCAATTTCCGTAACCATAGTTAAGGGTAAAGCATTTGAAGTTGCTTCTTCTTTCTGAAGACGTTCATCTAAACCATTAGTGATACCATTAAATTTATTCTCAAGAGCGGTATCAGCTGCTTTTCTATCTTCGATTTCTTTATCTATACGTTTACCCAGAGCATTATCAGCAGCAATTCTTGCAGCCTCTTCAGCATCGATATTATCCTGAAGAACTTTATCTGCAGCAATACGCTCATTACGTTCTGTAGTAAGATCCTGAGTATTCTTATCTACTTTAGCTTCAATACGAATATCCTCAGCCTTTCTAGCCTCGATTTCTGTATTCAACAGTTCCTTGATTTCAAGGTAACCAGTATTCTGATTGCTTTGTAATCCCTGAATTAATTCTAGGTTACGTTGAATATTAGCAGTATTCTTGGCAATCAATTCATCTTGAGCCTGAGCCTTTGTTAATAATTCAGAACGAGTTTCTGTTACGAAAGTTCTCAGTTCACTTACTGTAGCATTAAGAGTAGTACTTAATTCAGTAAACTTCTGAGTAACTTGTTCATCAGCTGCAGTTCTATCGGAGATTTCCTTATCTATAATACCTTTGAGTTCAGTCAGCTTATTAGTAATTGTAGTTGCAAAGTTAGGATCATCTCCCAATGCTTTTGCAATCTCTTCTAGTGTATCTAATACTCCAGGAGCAGAACCAATAACCTTTTGGATTGCAGCTTCTACTTGTTCGGCATTCTGATAATTGGAATCATTTTCCAACTGAGATATCTTAGTAATGTAGTTAGCAAATTCCTGGATATTATCTAACTTAGCTTTTAATAAGTCGGTAAAGTCATTTGAAGAAAGCTCTTTGCCATCTACTTTATCAACCTTTCGGTCATTCAAGTTTTCAACAGCCTGAACTCTATCTGATACTTCCTGAGTAATCTTATTCTCTAACAGAGTATCTGCCTGAGTACGATTAAGGGTTTCGGTATCAATATTATTCTGAAGCTTGGTATCTTCTTGTAGTCTACTTTGAGCCTCATCATTGATATCTTTAGATATAGCTACCAAATCATCTTTGTGATTTTCCATAGCTGTAGTCAGAGAATCCTTAAGAGTTTGTTCAGCAGCCTTAGCTCTTTCTACTTCGGTTTGAATAGCAGTAGTGTTATTAGTTACTTTCTCCCTGAGCTCATCTAAAGAACCGGTTACTCCACTATTGAGGCTATCTATTCTGGTGCTTAAAGCATCATCACCTGCCTTACGATCTTTAATCTCCTGGTCGATTCGAGCATTGATTTTCTCATCTTCATTTGCCCGGGCAGTAGATTCAGTATTTATCAAGCCAGTGAACTTATTATCTAATAAAGTATCTGCTGAAGTTCTATCAGAGATCTCCTTATCGATATTCTGCTGTAAAACAGTATCACCGGCTTCTCTCTTTGAAACCTCAGTGTTCAAGTCGATATTTACCTTATCTACCTGAGACTTAAGATTAGTATCAGCATTGGCTCTTGCTTCAGCTTCTGCATTAACCATGCCTTTTAATTCAGCATAATCTTCAGCTTCCTTAGTAATCTGGTCATTTAATCTGTCAGTATTACGTTGGATATTTGCCTTGTTAGTATTTACTTCTGTTTGCAAAGCATCTATCTTAGCCTGAAGTTCATTTTTAACGGTATTTACCGCATCCTGAATAGATAAAGCCAATTCTTGTATCTTGGTAGCATTAGCAGTTACTCGAGTATCTAATGCAGCATCAGCAGCCTTACGATCCGTTTCTTCCTTAGTGATAGCAGCTTGTAATGCAGCATCGGCATCTTTTCTATCTTGGATTTCCTTATTCAGACTAGCTTGAATACCGTCAGTGTTACCAGTAATTTTATCTACTTCGTTATCAACGTATTCTTTCAACTTAGCCTCAAGAGCAGTATCAGCTTCCTTACGGTCGGAAACTTCCTTATCTACATTAGCCTGTACCTGGGCATCAGCTTCTGTACGATTAGTAATTTCTTGATTCAACTGTTCGGTAATAGCAGCCAATTTCTTGGTAATTGTAGTTGCAAAATTAGGGTCATTACCCAAAGCATCTGCAATCTCCTTCAAAGTATCAAGAACCTCTGGAGCTTCCCCAATAATCTTTTCAATAGCTGCTTGAAGATCTGCTTCAGTTTGATAACCAGCATCATTGATAAGCTGAGATACTTTTGTGATATAATTAGCATGTTCTTCAATGCCATCCAATTTAGCCTTGAGAATATCGGTAAAGTCGTTTTTAGTAAGAGAATAGCCTTCTCTTTTATCTACCTTACGATTATCTAAGTCTTTATCGGCAGCAATACGTTCTTGTTTTTCTTGCTCTAGTTTTTCAAGCAATTCGGTTTTATCTGTACCGGCCTGAGTTTTCAAATCCTCAATCTTATGGTCAAGGATTTCATCTTGAGCAATTCGAGTTTCTTTCTCGTTATCAATATTGTTCTGAAGTACAGTATCTGCATTCTGACGGTTCTGAGCTTCTTGAGTAATGTTCTGCTGTAAACCATTATCTGCATTCTGACGGTCAGAAGTTTCCTTTACAATCTGTTGGTGTAACACTTCATCCTGAGCAGTACGAGCTGCAGCTTCAGCATTAATCTTGGATTCAAGTTCTTGGTCTGCAGTTTTACGATCACTGATTTCGGTGTTCAGTTTAGATTCTAATGCTACATCTGCATTTGCTCTTTCTGAAGCCTCGGTTAGAATCTTATTATTTAAGTCGGCAATATCCCTAGTATGGTCTAACTGTACTTGATGAACAGCCTCGGTCAGTTTCTCATCAGCAGCTCTACGTTCAGCAGCTTCCTTATCTACCAATTCCTTAGCATATTCTTTAGCTTCAGTTAAGTTATTGTCAGTTTCTACTTCCAAATCACCAACCCGGTCTTCTACCTTTTGAATACGAGCATTGATTGCTTCTATCATCCTAGTAATATCTTGTACTACTTTAAGGATAGTTGCATTCAACGTATTAACCGAGTTAACCAAGTTATCGTTCACAATCTTAATCTGAGAAGCTAATTCGTTTTCACGGTTCTTAGCTCTAGTTACCTCAGCTTCTAATTGAGTACGTAATTCAGTTAATCGGTTAGTGATATTGGTAGCAAAGTTTGGGTCATTGTTTAATGCTTCAGCCAATTCCTTTAATGTATCCAAAGCATCATCAGCACCATCTACTAAGTCATGTATATATTTCTCAACTTGTTCTTGAGTCTGATATTTCAAATCGTTTTCTAGTTGAGAAACTTTAGTAACGTAGTTAGCATGTTCCTCAATTCCATTCAGTTTTTCTAGCAATTCATCAGAGAAGTTATTTTCTGACAAATCCCAACCTTCTTTCTTATCTACCTTGTTTGCAATTGATAAGAAGAATGCCCAGAACTCTTTAAGAGTTCCAACAAAACCATGAGCCAAAGAGTCATCATAATAACCCTGTAATAGCCGTTGGTCAATCTCTTCGCAAGTGTAGTATTTACTAACGTACATATGTATATATTTTAAGGTGTTACTTTATTCTTTCCCAATAACAGTTCTGAGTTATTACCACGGAAGTATTCTTTTTCTTTACCAGCAAAAGCATTTGGGATATCATCTGGATTATCTGGGTCAACATCTCCTCCATCCTCTATATCCCCAACTACTACGGCATAATCAGGTAATTTCCTAACTCTGAACTTAATAACTTGGCCAAAGCCTATATGAGGTATATCTTTATCCCATACCTCTCCAAAGTAATCTTGGTAATTTGATACGAACTTCATACCAGTCATAGATTGCATGGTAGTAGCCGAATTACCAGTACCAGGCATTTCTATGTGAACTCCAGAAGGTCCATTCAAGATTATAAGATTACTGTCCCACCAATCGCCCTCTACATTGTTAAGCTTGGTGAAACGTAACATTAACATTTTCATATCTTTATGGATTTTGTTCTACGAATTTGATTTTAGTATCTCTATCCCTTTTGAGGATTACCAAGAATACCAAAGCTTCATCTTTAGCCTGAGATACTTGAGTATCTCCAGAAGGTTTATATACTATCCCATTGATAACAAATCTATCCTCAGACCAGTTAAAGTTCCAATAACCTTCCTGATTGAGATATCCGATTTGTTCTATGTAATTCTTTGAAATAAGTATAGAAAGGTTCTCATCATCTAATTCTCCAGAAACTGTGGCTTTATTTATTGGCCAGTTCCTAAAAGCATTGTAGTAGCATAAAGCTTCTATGGGAATATTATAATATCTTGGGCTATCATCCTCAGCATGATTTAGATATTGATTAACGTGTTTAGCCCAAGTAATTGTTTGTCTTCCAGCATCCCAGTCTAAGAAATCAGTGATAATCTTTTTATACCTATTCCAAGAATGGTTCTTAACCATTCTCCAAGGTTCTTTTGTCATGATTTCTTATCTATTATGGTTAACGAAGGTTTACTTGCTTTATTGAGAGGAGCTGTTGGATTGGGTCCCCCCAAAGGAGTTGGTTTTCTATGATTTACTACTCTTGGTACTACTAACCGTTCAATTTGATCACAGAATGGTAAGTATATCTCCAACCTAGATGCCAGCATACATAGATTCTTTCTTAGTTCATCCATATACCCTCCAGGTTGAATCATCTTTGAATAAGTACTCCATAAGCTAGATATACTTTCGGATATCTTATCATAATACTGTACTTCAGTAGGACCCGTAGTAATTTGTTTTATCCTATCTCCTCTAGCATGTTCTCCAGGTGAATCACCATCTTGGTCTGGTCCAGTAGATTCAGTGGAGATAATTTCTCTAAAACTATTTCCTGCAACCAACAGGATATTTTGTATTTGTATATTGAGATAATCCCATACTGCCAATTCCATAATTAATTGGTTTTCTAGTCCCTCATACCATAATTCATCATTATATTTATCTGGTGGTATAGTATGATTTACTAGTGGGAAGATATATAATTGCCATTTAGTGATGTATGCAGTTTTATCTTCTATGGTCATACTCTCATTTAATTCCTTGGGAATATACCTATCTATCAAATTATAAATGGTATCTTGAAGAGTAGTATGCCCATAATTACATACAACTACGGTTCGAGTACAAGTCAAATCTAATCCATCAGAATTAGTGACATGTAGTGTTACATCATAAAATCCAGACTTCTCATAAGAGTAAGATTGATGTCTTCCACCATTGAAAACCTCTCCCTTATCATCGCCAAAGTCCCAGTCAAAAATGGATTTGGCCGGGACTTTGGTTAATACTCTAAATGAAACTTCCAGACCTGATGTTACATATGTGAAGTCTAGATTCTTTTTCATTTATATTCGGGTTTGTTTATTCTTTGTTTTCTTCGAAATCTTCAAGTAAAACTTCAAGGATATCTTTTACGGTATCTTTCGGATCAGCTTCGATTTCATGTTTCTTAGCAATCAGCTTAGCTTCTTCAAGTGAATAAGCTTTGGCAATCTTACTGATTTCCATACCCTTTGCAAACTGAGCAGCTAGCTTCTTGTCAAGCTTTTCGATATCCTCAGCAGTATACTTGGCAGTTTTGTTCTTATCCGGAACTAAAACCAAGTGGCCAGAAACTAAAGCTTTCTGAATACGTTTTGTTCTGTACTGACGGGCAGTAAGTTCTCTCTCTTCGCCTTTTGCAATTGAAATACCTGTTACCTGGTCGTTAAAACTGTAGGCATTAGTTCCAACTGTTACAATGTAAGTAGTAGCCATAATCTTTTATTTTTTTATTTTAGGTTATAATATAAAACCCCGAACAGAATGGATTGAAACTGTTCGGGGAGAAATTAGACAAAAATACAATGAAGAAATCCCGGATATTATTCTAAGTTAACCAATAGGTATGGGTCAATGTTCATGAAGCTCGGGAATCCAGCTTCAGAGAATTTCTTGTTAGCTGCCAACAGAAGAACAGCATCCTGGTACATCTTAGAGAAACCTGTAGTCAGAGAAGCATATACGGCTTCAGTCTGATTAGATACGATTCTTTCTGATTCAAGCATCAACTGTTTAGCAGTAAGCTTAATCAAGGCAGCACTGGTATCTACCATCAACAACTGCTGATCGGGAGTTCCCGGGTGAATATAGAAGTTAGCCTTGTTGGGAACCGGAGACTTGATATTCAGTGTAGCTTCTGTAGTTCCTGAGTGACGTTCTTTAAATTCAGGCAAGTTCAACATCTCGATAGCCTGGTCTTCACCACCAATCATAGTAGTAAAGTTACGGCCCATACGAGCAGCACGAACCCAGATATGCAACAAGTCTTTATAAGTAATACCGTTGGTTGTTTCATATACACCAATAACCGGAGCAGATTCAGAACCATCAGCTTTGTTACCGTTCATCAAAACATCCATTGCCAAAGTATCCATAGCATAACCCAACTGAATACCAAAGTCACGGAGATAGATTCCCAATACATCGATTGAAACGTAGTTCTTAACTTCGTCAGTAAGTTTAAATCCTTTACCGATTTTGAACAGAGAAACTGATTTCTGTCCGAAGCTTACATCTCCCAAAGGAATTGTTTCTGCTTCATTTACCTTAGCGGGAGCAGCATCCGACATATTTACCATCGGCATAGTTACCTGCAAACCATTAATGGATTGGTCTGAAGCAATGATGTTCGGGTAGAAAGGTGCCTGGCGCATACCAGTTGTAATAGCAGCACGGATGATTTCCGGTACAATCCAACGGATATTCTGTTGCGGCATAGTGAAGATGTTCTGCATTGTATCAATCTTCGGATTAATGCCCAACTTTTCAAAGAAGGCATCCTGTGATACACCATATTTACCCTGTACCAGTTCTTCCAGAGTAACTTCAATAGGCAATGTGTTGTTGGAACCCTGACGGTATGCTTCCAAACTTCTTACCATTTCCGGAAGTTCCTTTCTAAGGTCTTCCATTTTCAATTGTGCAAATTCTGTATTCATTGTTCTTTTAATGTTCAGTTAATGATTAGCGTACCAATACTTGAATAATATCATTAGCTTCATCAGCCGGTACGATGCTAATGAATTTTGTTTCATCGGCTGAAGTTTCAGCAGTGATGAAACGGTCGATCAACAGGGTATCTGTGGGTTTTACATAACCACATTCCATAGCCTCTTTAGCTACCCAGTTTACAACCATGAAAGCTTCTACAGCTACAGTTACTTCTACGGGGAAATTTCTTTGAGCCTGATAAGCAGGGTTAATGTTGTCAGTTACAGCTATACCCAGATAAACCTGGCTGCCATCTCCACCCGGGATATAAGGTTCGATATTACCATCGGTATCCAAAGCTACCGGCATACCCTGATGAATAACTTTGTTTTCTTTTACACAGAAAGCCTGATGCAACTTGTTAGATTCACTCTTATAGATCACCGCTCTGGGAGTTTTTTCACCAAACAGAGTCATCGGTTGATCCTGATTTACCAGCTTAGTAGTAGGATGTGTATTCATATTCTTCTTATTTTAGAGATTATTTTAATTTGTTTGAATAGATACCTTTCAGAATCTCTTCAGTACTCTTTTCGGAATTCTGAGCAGTAGCTTTGTTATCAGATTTATCTTCTGGCTCAGCTGCAGAAGAAGCACGGCTTACATCATGAGAACCGCATTTAGCACAGGTCATTGGGAATTTTTCTTCCAATCGAGCTTGGTAATCTTTAGTAAGAGAGATCAAAGTTACCATGCCGGTAGTTTCGGCATTCAACATTGTAACGATAGTTTCATCAGCTTTGTCACCCATAAGTTTTTTATAGGTTGCAACAGCATTTTCACGGAGAGATGCAATGTGGTTTTTACCTACCTGAGCCATTTCTTTCAGATTTGCAACTTCTGCATTCAGATTAGTAACCTGTTCTGTAAGAGAAGTTTTTTCTGTAGTTAAGTTATCCACAGTAGTCTGAAGAGTGTTACGAGAATTAACCAATTCCTGAATGGCTGCAAATGCAGTTTCCTCATTCATCTCTGTACCTTCGGCAAGAGTAAGGCAATCTTTACCAAAGATTCTTTCTAAAAATTTTTGTAGTTCATTCATATCTTTATTATTAGGATTTTGATTTCCTTGATTATCATCATAAGATTGGGAAGTATCGTTATTTTCACTGAACAAAGCTAGATCAGTTTTTGTATCATAGAAGAAATACTGTTTAGACTTATCATCCCTATATTCTTCGTATGAAGCCCAAGTTCTCTTGGCAAAATTGGGATTAATGATTTTACCATCATCCCCAATCTTCTGAGCAAAAGCATCAGCTCCATGAGATACCAAAGAAGTTTCTAAGTATCTTACTATTTCAGTAACGATTCTTCGTATCATAACTCCCTTAGAATCGTAAGTACCCAATTTCTGGTAGAATTCATTATCTTCCATATTTGGGTGAGATTTATCCCACTTAAACTGTACTGTTACTGAATTAGAATGGATAGAGGGGGGATCCATAAGAATGCCTCTAGCAATTCTCGGATTTGCTTTACCATCAATCTTTAATATACCATTAATACCTGCAGGGATAACAAAAGAACCCTCCTTGTATTTATCTTGCCAGATAACTTGTGATACAGCCCCAATAGCATTACCAATATTAGTCTCATGGTCACAGTTTACTGTTTGTCCTAAGAGCATTCTCATAGAAGCTTTTAATACTCCATTTTGACTAAAATCGGTAGGATTCCAGTTCTTAGACACAATAGTTGCAGATAATAATCTGAACATTGGTTCAATAAACTCCTCATCTTTAGGAGTAAGTTCTTCTGGCTTCAAGTCAGGATAATAGGTATTATAATCTATTTCTCCTCCCCAAAAACCAAATTGACTGACTGACTCCTTAGAAGTTTGAGCCCATTTATAAAAATTCTCCGAGAAGGTTTGTGGTTCTATGGATGTTGGGATATACCCAGCCATTATAGTATGACCACTACCTATCACTAAAGAATCCAAATGTTCTCTGTTCTTTTTAGTAATCGGTTTACTCATCTTGATTTAGTATTTTGATCTCCTCGTGAAGGAGCCGGGTTATTTTTATCTCTTGATCTACGAGCGGATTGATTCTTATCGTCCTGTCTCTGTTTCTTCTTAGTACCCTCTTGTGGGTCTGAATTACCTCCCTTAGCAAATTGGTCTTCCAATGAAACTCTTGGTTCTTCTTCTGAAGGGGAATCATAACCCATTTCCCAAGCATATTGATATTGAGAAATGATACCTGCCTTGTAAAGTAAGTCAAGGTTCTGAATCTTATACTGTCTACCCTGTTGGATTTTAACCTCATCAGAGATAGTGGATGATCCCCAAGTAATGGATATTCCCTTACAATCAAAGCCAGCCAGACGTAGTTCTAGTTCATAAATAAACTTAAGAACATAAGAAACTATCATTTGGATATTCTTCAGCTGACTTATAAGCTTAGAAAGCATAATACCAGTTGCTCCTTCTCCAATGGAAGCTTGTACTCCAATTAGGTTGCCATTTACTCCCAAACCATTAGCAACTGATTGCTGGTTCATATTCCAGGGTTTATCAATATTGTTCATCTCTTTTGAAGTAGAGTTAAGTTTAAACTGGTGGTCATCAATGTAACCAGTTACTACTCCATCCTTCATACCTTCCCTTACATTCTGTTTCAAACGTATTAGCTCCCTATTTAATCTTCTAGTGTAAGCTTCTACATTTTCATTAGGTTTCTGTTGTGGTTTTTCCATCAAAGCCTCTAAAAAACCAACCATACCACAGATTTCCATGATATGTTTAAAATTGGTTTTCATATCATGCTGACCCTTTAATGAGTCCAATGATGCCATAAAAGGAGGTATTCCATAAGGTTCATCGGTATCATTATACATACCAACATAACAGTAGGTCTCTGTATTAAGTTTGATATAATCTTGCTTATTCGAGCCATTCCAAAGAGTGTTCCTCTGATATGGACTGTATACACCATTATTCTCTCTTTTGAATACTATCCTATCTGGTTTGAGGAATAATACAGTAGCTAGACCCTCTAACTTTTCATTTGGTACAGCTTCTACTGAGATAGCTCCACTAATCATCAATTGAACTATCATCTTGTTTACCAAACCATCCATACCAGCAGTATAGTTAGACCATTTAGAGGATACCTTAGAAAGATGATCTCTCATCTTATCAGCCTCTTTATCGGTATTATTAGGGAAGGTTATGTTGTGACCAGTATTAGCAAGCTTAAACATGTCCTGTAAAGCTATGTTAACATCTGGATTCACTTTATATAAATCCCTTAAAAGCTGAATCACTTCAACACGAAAAGAAGGCGTAACCATCTGAGTTAAGCCTTTCAATGTATGAATGAAGTTACCTGGGTCATCATCCGGTTCCGATACTCTACCGGGTGAAATAGGTACCTCCTCTTTTTTACTTGGAGGATTAGCCTTGTTTTCTTGTATTGGAGATCGATTCCTTCTATCGAATCCAAAAAACTTAAGAATTTTCATTTCGGTTGTATTATTACATTAGTTTTTCCTTTTCGTATGTGATTACAAATAGCTTTACCAAATATATCATCATCAGAATAAACATCTCCTTCCAAATCCACATCTACAGCAGAAGTATTATTTCGGTGTTTACCCATGGCTACAGGTCTACCCAAACCATCATATATAAAGGTAGGAGCTTCTTGAACAAAGAAAGGATCCTTCACAATGATATTCTCTTCTCGAATATCTTGTTCTAGACCCTCTATAATTACTGAACGATTCTTTTGGGTAGTTAACCAACCTGGAGATTTATCAACCTCTGGTCTGGATTTACCTTTCTTTTTCAGAAGCTTTTGATAGTAGTATAGATTAGGGTAACCTTCTGACTGAAGAGCAGAAGTTACTGCTAACCCAACGTCGTTAGATTCTGGAGCTACAACAGCAAAATTAAATAATTGCCCAGTATCTCCCAGTAACCTAGCATATTTATCTACTGCCATTCTTCCCTTATACACAACTTGTTCTTCTCCCAGCTTGTCCATACAAGTGAAAGAAGAATAGTCTGAGCCTCTACCTGTTGCAACGTCTGCACCGATAAAGTACTGTTTATTTGGATCTGGTTCGTTGAATTGTCTATACTGACGATTGAAACGATATTTTAAAACTGGATAATCACTTAAGCAATCTTCGATAGCCTTGATATCTGCCATATCAAATACTGTATTACCTGAAGAAAGAAAGTCTCCATCGATTTCTTGTGCAGTTCTTTTTGGACCCAATGCAGAAGCCATCTGGTCATACCAAGATTGATCCCGTTCTGGGTGCATCTGCCAATATAATCGAATAGCATTGAAAGGATTACCTCCAGCTATAGCATCTACCCATGTTGAATGGTAAAAATTACCCATACCGTATGGAGTAGAATTGATGATGGCTGAACCTCCGGTGGAAAGCGTAGGGAAGGCAGCTGCCCAAATAGCTGATGCCCACCGAACGATTGCAGCCTCATCAATGACCAGAAGAGAAAGAGATTCTGAACGACCTGCTTCGGAAGATGTTGGAATGGATTCTATGAATGAACCATTATCGAATTCAATCATAGAGGCAGAACCAAATTCCCCAGTTCTTCCGTTAATGATCGGGGTTTGCATATACCATGGAAGATTCTTATACATGAACTTAATCTTCTTAAGTACCTTTTTAGCTGTAGTATCCTTAATGGAGATAATGTTTATCTTCTTATTAGGATGATATGATGCCAGCCATAAGCAGTACATAGATATAAGTTCTGTAATACCCGCTTGCCTGAACTTTAACAAGATATTGAATCTCTGGAGTATAAATTGGTATAGTACGGCTTTTTGATACGGATATAATTCAAATCGAACCTTTCCTCTCACTGGATGTATCACATAACAAAAAAGACTGAAAAAGAAAACATCCGTTGTAACCCTAGATAGATTAGATAATTCTTCTCTTGTAAGGTTAGTGGGTGTTTCCTGTATCTTCTTTGCCATAAAATCTAAAATTTATAAGTTACTACCAGTTCTAAATCAGTTTTGATACCTGAGAAATATCTTGGGTAATAAAAACTGTTTATCCCCAGTTTGTAATTAAATCTCTTAGTCTCGATTGAAATTCCTGTTCCCAAATCCCATAGATTGTTAAAGGGTCGGTACTTACCATAAACATAAGGAACTAATCTTATTCTAGATTTAATTTCTTGTGTGGTAAGTTTTCCGTTATACCAAGAATACTTGTAATTATTAGTGTCGATATTGAATAATCTACTAGAATAAATTCCTGAGTTTTGATTAAGGAAACTCAATGTAAGTTGATTCTTATCGATTACTAATTGAACAAGAGAATCCTTCTCTGAGATTATAGAATCGGGATTATTAGCGGTATGAATAATAGGTTTATCCCAATCCTGATAATTGTAGAGAAGGATTCTACTTGGGTTAAGTAAATTATCGTAGGAAATTGGCAGGAAATCTTTCCTCAAATAAATTGTATCAGTATGTTGAATGATCTCTTTATCAGGTAACATACTGAGTTGTTGATTCAGTTTGTAATTCCTGAAGCAAAGGTAAATAGTAAATCCTAGTAAAAGGACTACCATGGCAATCTTAAGCTTCTTCATCTTTTGATCTGAGATAGGCATCTTTTGTTTTGTATCTATCGATTATTACTCCCAAAATTACTTTGAAATTATTACTGAAGTCAGTAGTCGGAATTCTAAATCGAATATCAATCCCTTTTGAATCTTGAGTAATACTCATTCGGATTTTCCCCTTATGACTCTTTACGATTCGATTGTAAAAGGTTGCTAAGAGATTAAACATACTCTTCAGATTTTTCGGTAATATCTCCGTTCTGTATAAAATTTCTTTGTTCATTGTTACTTGAGTTTTTCGGTTTCAATTCATAATAGTCAACTCACTCTATATCAGGTGCTTGGCATTCATTTGCCAAGTCTGGCATAAGCCAACTAATTCAAATTCAATCAGTTACGAAACTGGCTTTGTTTTTCCCTTAACAATCCCTTTTCCTGATTGATCTTTTATCAGTATTCCTTATTCCAATATTCCTTATTCCAATA
>ULUI01031389.1_pt1 | contig 22516 bp, 17 predicted proteins | sample 1958371 | NCBI WGS metagenome assembly ULUI01 (sample SAMEA4835756, study PRJEB28245) | human gut metagenome | biome: gut microbiome; material: fecal sample | place: Denmark | collected 2008
GATTATACCCACTGCAAGCGTTGCCGCCGGTATATGCTTTTTCATGCGCCGCCCCCTTTGCGAATGTTGTAGATTACACTTATTTAAAGTATAGCACAAATGAGAGAAAATGTCTATTAAATATAAAAAGAAAAGCCACGATTTTTACATCGTGGCAACACTTTATCCGAATTTCAGTTCGTTTATTATCTCGTACAGCTTCACAAGCTCGCTCATCGTAAGCTGTTCCGCTCTTGCGGTAGCCGGTATACCGCCTTCGGTCATCTTTTCCGCAAGCACCGCTTTCGGTATCTTGAAATATGACGAAACGGGATTGGCAAGCTGTTTTCTGCGCTGAGCGAAAGCCTGCTTTATCACCTCGAAGAAAAGAGGCTCGTTATCGACCTTGTACGGCGGTTGTTCGTACCGTTCAAGACTTATGACCGCACTGTCAACATTGGGGGCAGGCATGAATGATCCCCTGTTTACCCGAAACAGCTTCTTCGGCTTTGCGTAATAGTTTATAGATGCTGTGATAGCGCCGCACTCACGGCTTCCTACTGCGGCACATATCCTGTCTGCCGCCTCAAGCTGTACCATAACGGTTATCGCTTTTATCGGCAGTTTTTCCTCAAGCAGCTTCATTATTACGGGCGAGGTTATATAGTAGGGCAGATTCGCACAAACTATCACGTCCATATCGGGAAACTTCTCGGCTATCAGCTTATTAAGATCGGTTTCCATAACATCGGCAAAAATAACCTCAACGTTGTCGTATTCTTCGAGCGTTTCGTCAAGAATGGGCTTAAGCCCCGTGTCTATTTCAATAGCTACGACCTTTTCGCAACGCTCGGCAAGCTCCCTTGTCAGAACACCGATACCCGTGCCTATTTCTATAGCCCCGACATTTTTTCCTGCGCCGCCCATCTCGGCAATTTTAGGGCAGACGGTCGGATTTATCAGGAAGTTCTGACCGAGCGACTTTGTAAAAGAAAAGCCGTGCTTTTCAAAAAGCTGTCTTATTGTTGAAATGTCGGTAAGTTTCATTCTTTGTTTCCTTCGCTTTCTTTTGTGAACATCTCAAGCACCTTGAATGCCTGCTGAAGATTTGCCACGCCGTATATGCTTATTCCGTAGTTTTCGCTCTTGTCAAGATTTTTAAGCGAGGATTTCGGCACAATGCACTTTGAAAATCCCATTCGTGCCGCCTCACGCACACGCTCTCTTATATGCGATACCGCTCTTATTTCTCCTCCAAGACCGACCTCACCGAACATCGCTACATCATCGCCTATCGGAATATCACGAAGTCCCGAATAAAGAGCAAGAGCAATCGCAAGGTCGCTGGCAGGCTCGTCTATTTTAAGTCCGCCTATAACATTTATATATACATCATATCCGCCGAAGTTGTAGCCTGTCCTCTTTTCAAGCACGGCGAGCAGAACGCACAGCCTGCTGTAGTCGAAGCCTGTCGTCATTCTGCGTGGAGCGGAGAATGAGGTCTTGCTGACAAGCGCCTGCACCTCAGCCAGTATAGGACGTGTGCCCTCAACGGTACAAAGCACGGTTATACCGCTTACCCCTGCGGGTCTGCCGAGAAGAAGCATTGCAGACGGGTTTTCGACCTGCTCAAGCCCCTTGTCCTGCATTTCGAATACGCCTATTTCGTTGGTCGAGCCGAAACGGTTCTTTGCGGCTCTTAATATCCTGTAGCTTAGCTGTTTGTCGCCCTCGAAGTACAGTACCGTGTCCACTATATGCTCAAGCACCTTAGGACCTGCTATACCGCCGTCCTTGTTTACATGACCTACAAGAAACACAGCAACCTCAAGGCTCTTTGCCATCTGCATAAATGCCGAGGTGCATTCTCTTACCTGCACAAGACTGCCGGGAACGGACTGAAGCTCTGACAACTGCATTGTCTGTATTGAGTCGATTATCACAACATCGGGCTTATTCTCACGCACGCCCTCTATTATAGTATCGCAGTCGGTGCAGGCACTGATATAAAGCCCGCCGCTCGAAACGCCCAGCCTGTCGGCACGGAGCTTTATCTGACGTTCGCTTTCCTCACCGGATATGTACAGCACGGTCTTATCCTGCGCAAGGCAGCCGCATATCTGTAAAAGGAGCGTCGATTTGCCGATACCCGGGTCGCCGCCGAGCAGAACAAGCGAGCCTTTGACAAGTCCTCCGCCGAGTACCCTGTCAAGCTCCGACATTCCCGTTTTGTATCTTGTTTCATCACTGAACGAAAGGTTGTTTATACTTGAAAGCGGAAGTCTGCCGCCGCCCGTGCTTTTCGCAAGACCGTGGGATTTTGGCTGTATAAGCGTTTCTTCAAGCGTGTTCCATGCGCCGCAGGCATTACAGCGTCCGCTCCATTTCGGATATTCCTGTCCGCACTCACTGCATATATATACTGATTTTGATTTTGCCATTTTTTCGTCCTTTCCGATGAATTACTGTCCGGAGCTTGTAATATCACCGCTGTTTTCGGGAATACTGCTCGTTGAAATTTCCGTCCGGCCTGCATTGTCCGCAGGCTTTGAGGTGAGATATGTAAGTATCCCGTTGTATATAGTATAGGCTACCTTACGCTGATAGGCGGCGTCCGACAGATTTGCCGCATCATCGGGATTTGAGAGAAATCCGCATTCTATCAGCACGGCAGGTATCTTTGTGTTCTTGAAAAGATACAGCTCGTCGCCCTCCTGCTTTATCTGTCTGTCATTGCCCGGCTGTATTGTCTTGAAATTATCCTGCATTATCTGCGCTATCATACGGTTGTCGGGGTTGTTCGCCGTGTAGAAAATCTGTGCGCCGAAATATTCAGGCTCGGTGAACTTGTTCTGATGGATAGACAGGAACAGGCAGTCCCCGTACTTGTTTATAATATCAAGACGGTTCTTCATATCGGAAACCTTCTGTTCCCGTGTGCCTTTTACGCCTTCATCGTGTATCGAAATATCGCTGTCACGGGTCAGCACTACGTTAAATCCCGATAAAGTCAGCATATCGCTGAGATCACGCACAATAGCGAGATTGATATTCTTTTCAAGCTCTCCGTTTATGCCGACCGCACCGCTGTCTGTTCCGCCGTGCCCTGCGTCAAGTACGATAGTTTTCTTGTTTGTAACGTGAGATGTTGACGCTCTCACGCTCATCTGCGAGTAGTCTGCAGTTGCCGCAATGACGGTAAAACAGCCGAGCAGGACTATAAGTGCGGGAATTCGTGTTCTTAGCCGTTTAAATTCAAATCGTTTCATGTTCAGTTTCATATTGTCCGACCTTTCGGTAAATTTTTGTACATTATATGAAACGAGCAGTGAAATAATGACAGGCTATGCCTGCCGGGCTGTCGGAAAACATATATAATTTTTATAATGGGATTTTAAGTCTGAGGTTATTATACCATAAATCAAGTCGGTGTAAACCGGCACGGCGGTACGCCGTATTTTGTCGTCAGACAAAAGATTTAATGGTAAAATGTTCTCAGACGTGCGGTGCGCCGCAAGCCGTGCTTTTGCACGGCAAAATCCGCTCCCGGCGGATTTTAAGTCTGAGGTTATTATACCACACTTCCCCCACACCCGCAACTTTATCTCCTTTATTTTTAATGAATAGCCGGGAATTTTTGAGTTATCATATTTACGGGCGAATTTAACAGCGTTTAAAAACAACTAAAAACAGTGTGAAATATATGTAACCTAACGTAAAATAATTTTAGTTAAACGAATTTGTAAGTGTGAAAACGGGTTACACTGATACTTACTTAATAAAATTGTGTAACACTGTTAAGTTAGTGTGAATTTTGTTTTTAATGCACATAATAAGCAATTATTATTTATGTGTTTTAGCTGAATTTCCTATAGCCGTATTGACTTTTAGCTAAAACGTTGTATAATCTTAAGTGAATTAAGCAAGCGGAAACAGCTTAATAAACATAAGCTAAATTCATTAACTATCAACTAAGGACCAGTGGCTAAGCACTGTCCGACCAGAAAGGAAATTATCACATGAAAGCAAAGAAGATACTCGCAGGTATCCTTGCGGCAAGCACAGCAGTTTCGCTGGCAGCCTGCAACAGTAACAATGCAACATCATCAACATCAGGCAGTACATCATCTTCATCAAAGACAGAAGATAACAGCTCTGCGACATCGGGTGAAGAATCTTCTACTACACCTTCGGGCGAAAAGATCACACTCAAGGTTCTTACTCACCGTACAGACCGTAAGGATGACGGCTCACTCGACAAGATGACAGACGCTTTTGAAGAAAAGTACAACTGCACTGTTGAATATCAGTCATTCAAGAGCTACGCAGATGACGTTTCGACAATGATGAGCACCAAGGAATACGGCGATGTACTCATGATTCCCGATACAGTTAAGCTCGCCGATCTTTCAAACTTCTTTGAGCCTCTCGGCAAGTACGATGAGCTTAAGGATAAGTACAAGTGGGCAGATCAGAAGATGTATGACGGAACAGTATACGGCCTTGCTCACTTAGGTTCTGTTAGCGGCGGTATCTGCTACAACAAGAAGGTATGGGCAGACGCAGGCATCACAGAAATGCCCAAGACAGCCGATGAATTCATCGCTGACTTAAAGAAGATCAAGGAAAAGTTCCCCGATGTAATTCCTTACTACACAAACTTCAAGGAAGCAAGCTGGACAGCTTCACAGTGGTCAAGCCTTGTTGTTCCTTCTTCGGGCAACCCCAACTTTGAAACAGACCTTATCGTAAACAAGGAAGACTTCTTCACAGAAGGCAAGCCCTACTACAACGTATTCAAGCTGATGTACGATATATATTCAGATTCTACTCTTATCGAGGGCGACCCGATGAGCTCCGACTGGGAAGGCTCAAAGCTGATGATTGCAAAGGGCGAAGTTGCTACAATGACAATGGGTTCATGGGCAGTTTCACAGTTCCAGCAGATCGCTAAGGATAATAATCTTGATCCCGAAAATATCGGTTATATGCCCGCTCCCTTCTCTAAGGACGGCAAGCAGTACGCACAGTACGCAGCAGACTACTGCATGGGCGTAAACAAGAACATTGCCGATGACAAGAAGGATCTCGGCAAGAAGTATATTGAATGGTTCATCGCTGAATCCGGCTTCTCTGAGGCTGAAGGCGGTATCAATACACTTGAAGGCAGCAAGCTCCCCGATTACCTCTCAGCATTTGACGGTTGTGAATTCTTCACAGCGGCATCAGCTCCCGAAGGTCTGACAGGCGTATTCAACGCTATCGACAAGGATTCTGAGGTTGGTATATGGACAGGCGACTCAGCTAACTTCAAGCTCCAGCTTGCTGAAGCAGCATTTGCCGGCAAGGGCGAAGACGGCTTCAAGGCTATCGCAGACTCCGTTAATAAGAAATGGGCAGCTACAAGAGATGCTAACGCAGAGCTTGAAGCATACATCAAGGCTAACGGCTAATTAACGCTATCGTATTTTCTTCATAGATACTCCAAACACACAAACCCGTACGGAAAGGCGTAAGTCTTTCCGTATAGGTTTTTATGGGGAAAATCAACTGATTACCAAAAATAGAAATTATTTCTTGAAAGGACAGATTTATGGCTACTCAAGGCGTTACCGCAATTCATAAGCGTCGCACATTATGGCAGTGGCTTAAAGGTTATACAGGTCAGAAATACATGACCACAGCGCTGTTTCTGGCGATACCTGTCGCACTGCTGATACTTTTCACTATTATCCCTGCTGTTAATATGATAATATTCAGCTTCCAGCAACGTGACCAGCTTGGCGTAAATGTACAATGGGTCGGTTTCGATAACTATAAGACACTGTTTACCGATATGGCATATCTTTCAACGCTCATCAACAGCTTGTACTACTTTGTCGGCTCGTTTATACAGCTCGGACTTGCACTTTTCATCGCAACTCTGTTATGCTCGAAAATAAAGTTCGCAGGACTGTTCAAGGGAGTTATCTTCTTCCCTTATCTTATGAACGGCGTTGCGGTAGCGCTTATCTTCCAGAGATTCTTCAGAGGCGATGACGGCGGTACGCTCAACTCCATAATCGCACTTTTCGGAGCAGATCCTGTAAAGTGGCTGTCAAACGGCGCTATCAACAACTGGTGTCTGGTTTTTGCATCGGTATGGCGTTATATCGGCTTTGATATTCTGATGTTCATCGGCGCTATCCAGTCTATCTCGCCCGACATTTACGAAGCGGCTGACCTTGACGGCGCAAACGCATGGCAGAAGTTCTGGCACATAATTTTCCCCGGTATCAGAACAATCATCGCATTACAGCTTATTCTTGCCATCAAGGGTGCGGCGTCTGTATTTGAGATACCGTATATTATAACCGGCGGTAAGATGGGAACATCGACCTTCGTTATCAAGACGATCGAAACGGGCTTCCAGTACCAGAAGATCGGACTTGCGTCCGCAATGGCTATCGTTCTGCTGTTTATAATAATACTGATTACGATAATCCAGAAGATATTCTTTAAGGAAGAAAAGTAGGTGTAACAATGACAGACAATATCACAACAACCGAAAACTCCGGACAGACCTCTTTCAATATGGATAAATACAGGTTCAAGGAAACGCCTAAGGGTGTAAGAATACTGATAGACGTATTGAAATACGCCGTGCTTGTCATAGCCTGCCTTATAGTTATCGTGCCTCTGGTAGTCGTATTACTCGGCTCGCTGAAAAGCCACGAGGATTTTCTGACAAGCGGAGCGTTTGATCTTCCTAAGGTGGTGGAGCTTTCAAACTTCAAGACGGCTTTCCTGCAGGGTAACGTAATGAGAGGCCTTATCAATACCGCTATTATCCTTGTGTTCTCGTGTGCGGGAACGATAATCACAGGTACTATGACCGCCTTTGTTGTACAGCGTTTTACAATGGTGTTCACAAAGCTCGTAAAGAATATATTCCTTATTGCCGCACTCCTGCCGAATATCTCTATGCAGGTAACGGTATTCCAGGTAGTGCACGCACTCGGTCTTTATGACACCCTCGCCGCACCGATAATCCTTTATATCGGTACTGATATAGTTTCAATCTATATCTTCATACAGTTCCTCAATAACATATCTGTATCCCTTGACGAAAGTGCGATACTTGACGGCTGTTCATATCCGAGAGTATACCTGAGCATCATTCTCCCTATGCTCCGTCCTGCTATTGCGACCGTTCTTGTAATCAAGTTCGTAAGCATATACAACGACTTCTATACAGCAAACCTGTATATGCCCAGCGACGGACTTCAGGTCGTATCGACCGCCCTTTACAAGTTCATCGGTCCTTACGGCTCACAGTGGGAAATTATCTTCGCCGGTGTAATTATCTGTATTATACCTACTCTGATAATCTTCCTTTCGATGCAGAAGTTTATTTACAGCAACCTTGTTTCAGGCTCTGTAAAGGAATAAACGCTTCCGATTCTCCTTGTTATATATGAAAATGGCGTCACGCCGAAAAGCGTGACGCCATTTTTGCTTGCGGGAAAGATTGTACATAAATGCAGAAAGTCATAATTTTAACGGTGTGAGTTTATCCTGCCGAAAATGCAGATAAAACACCCGTTTTATTTGTAGCTGCTGCCCTTATATATATCGGGATAAATAAAATTGAATGATAATGAACGGTTTCTTTTATACGAAGCAACACATAGTTCCAACGAGAGCTTTTTAACACTTATAGATTGGTAGCACTCATTTCTCAGGAGTGCCGCCGCTACTGTCATAGCAGTTTTCTTGTCGTCATACCGTGCGGCATATTCCGGACAATATACGGTTGCTTTTGCGGAATTGATGTATTTGATTTTCCCATCCTTGCTTATAACCTCGAGTACATAAGCCATGCTCCCACCTCACTTTACAATTATCCTATAATAAAATTATAGTTTAAAGAAAGGCGCATTTCAATAACAAATCAAAAATAAAGTTGAAAAATGGGATAATATGTCAGAAATTTTGTCGAATTTATTGAAATCACTGAAATAATCCGAATTTTACTCTCAGACGGCAACATTTTTTCAATAGTGCGTCGCCTGTTATAAGCACAAATATTACTGTGGATACTGCGTGGATAAGGTCAAAGGGTATGCCTGAAACGATATATGCGGTAATTGTCTGTAAGTTTATATCGGTCGTGTAGGTAAGCACACTTGATATATTCATTATTCCGCCGTAAATAACGAGGACTGACAGGAAGGAGTAGATACAAAGGGCGAGCGTGTTGCGCTTTTTCGAGAAGATGATACCTGCGAAAAAGCCAAGAAGTCCCATTGCAAACATCTGCCACGGTGTCCACATACCCTGACCGAACAGCATATTCGATACAAGCATGGAAACCGCACCGACAAGAAAGCCTGCCTGTGCACCTAGCGCCGTTCCGCATATGATAACGATTGCGGCAACGGGCTTGAACTGAGGGAACATAAAGAAAAGCTCCCTTCCTGCGACAGCCGCCGCAGAAAGCACGGCAAGCACCGCAATATCCTTTGCGGACGGCTTCTTTTTTTCAAAGCTGATAAAGAAAGCGGCAAGGCACTCGACAAGCACAGCAAGAATTATCAGCAGATGCTTTCTTGTGCCGTTAGGGATAAAAAGTGTGCCGAGTATCACTGTGAAAGGGATAAGAACGGCGGTTATAATGCCTGCGACAATATCGGACGGCGTAACTTTTTTTGCGGTTACGGGCGGCTTTGCCATTGAGTTTTTCGGAGCGACGCCGATTATAAGCATAATCATCGGAACGCACAGCAACGCATATTGCAGCCAGAACGGCTCTGACGGTATCTCAAAAGGGAATATGCCGGTACCGGCTAAAAGCATAAAAACAAATCCGACACTGCCGAGCGAAAGCATTACCTTTCGGAAAATCGACAGCCTTTTGCGTTTTTTGCGTTGCGGTACTGTTATGTCGGGCTTATCGCCTTTTATGCCGTGAAAACGTCCGGAGAGAACGCCGTAGTTTTCAGCCCTTCCTCCGAGAGAAGCTATAAGCCCTGCGACAGTGTAAACATTATCGCATACGTTTTTGGCAATTTTCGCACTGTCTGTTGTGAAGAATGAGGAATCAGCGAAGAACTGTGACGGCGGCAGAGATACGCTTATTTCACCGTCAAAAAGCAGGGCACATATATCCGCCGTTTCGGCGCAGAAATCCATATCGTGACTGACGATTACTATCGTTTTTCCGTCTGCTTTAAGCTGTTTCAATAATGCCGAGAACATCTGCTTATATACTGCGTCCGCCGCCTTGGTCGGCTCATCAAGAAGAAGTATATCCGCACCGTAGGAAACGAGCTTTGCGAGCGCCGCCTTCTGCCGTTCACCGCCGGATAAGTCAAACGGGTGACGTGACAGCAGGTGCGTAAGATTAAATGCGGAGGCTATCTCGTCGGCATTATCGGCAAATTCTTCTCTGAGCGTTTCCTTATTGAAAAGCAGGGTAGGGTCCTGCGGAAGAAAACCTATCTTTCCGCCGTTTATCGTTATTTTTCCGCTGTTTTGCTTAAGCGTACCGCAGATAAGGCTGAGCAGGGTCGATTTTCCTGCGCCGTTGCCGCCCACAATTGCGGTTATGCTTCCTTGTTTTATGTCAAGCGAAAGGTTTCTTATAATATCTCTTTTGCTGTTCTTATAGCCGAAAGACAGATTTTTTACGGATATACAGCTTTCCTCCGACAGCGTATCGTCTGCGGCGGCAGGTGATACGAGCGTGTGTTTTTCTCCGTAGGACGTATACCAGTTCTTAGCGGAGGGAACGTCAAGCAGTGGAAGAACATTGCTGACAGATGCGCTTGCTCTTACACCTGCCGGCATTTCAAAAAGCATAGGGTGATTATTTTCTGACAGATGCTCTGTAAGAGAGCTTGCGTCGCCGTCGTGGCACACCTTGCCGTTGTCGAGCATAACCGCACGTTTTGCAACGGACAAAAGACCGCCGAGCTGATGCTCCGCAACAATCACGGTCATACCAAGCTCCTTGTTTATTCTCACAAGCAGAGAAATAAACTGCGTGGATGCGATAGGGTCAAGCTGTGAGAGCGGCTCGTCAAGGAGCAGTACATCGGGGTTCATAGCCATTACAGACGCTAAGTTAATTATCTGCTTCTGACCGCCCGAGAGCTTGTCGCAGTCGCAGTACAGCAAGTCCTCTATGCCGAAGAACAATGCGGTCTGGGAAACCTGCGAGCGTATTTCGTTTTGTGAAAGTCCTATGCTTTCCGCACCGAAGGCAAGCTCGTGCCAAACCTTGTCGCAGACAATCTGCTCATCGGTAAACTGCGTGACAAAGCCGGCAAAATGACCGCTGAAAGAAATTTTTCCTTTTTGCGTTCCTGCATCGGCGGGCGCTTTCATAAGATTTAAAAGCGTGGATTTTCCGCTTCCCGAGCTGCCGCAGAGTATTACGAATTCTCCTTTGTTTATTTTAAGCGAAATATCGGAGAGCGCATTCATATCCGAGCCGGGATAGGAATATGACAGATTTGAAATATTATAAAGCTCCATTTCTTTCCCTCCGTTTAAAACGTGAATAAAGCTCGGCTGCAACAGGCATCGCACAGAGTATAAGCCAGAAAACATCCGCAGAAATATCGAAAGCTGTCAGCGGCAGGATAAATTCGGGATAATAGAGATAATAGGCTTTACCGCTTGCAAAAAGAATAATAATTGCTGTTGTGCATATCACGGTCACCGACATTATGACAAAGTCTGACGGTGCAAAGCGGAATATGCTGTAGGCTGTACGTTTTGCCGTACCGTAACCTCTGTATTTCATAGATCGTGCGGTATATGCACTATGCTCAAGGGTATCCGTTACAGCAACGGAGAGAACGTGAACACCGCTTCTGATGCGGCTTCTAAAGCCGCCCTCGTATATATCGTTCCCAACAAAACGCTGAGCCGCCGCCGCTTGCTTTGCCCGTCTTGCAAACATAGGCACTGAACGCAGCGTCATTGATAACAGCAAAGCGAGTGACGGCAGTGCTTTTCCGAGAAGATATACCGTTTTATCGCTTGTCATACACTTGTTAAGTCCGATAAACCACATAACGAGCGAAATTGTCATAGCGCCTGTAAACAGCGAAAAAATAAGCGTTTCAAGTGTGATACTGTTGCCGCTGGGCAACTTTGCAAGCTCGGTTATGCCTCTGTTTGAAAACAGAAGATTTATAACCGCCGCAAGCAGTGCCATAGGGAGCATTACAACAAGCGTTCTTGCGGCGGTTTTTCCGTTCAGTAAAAAAGCAAAAACGGCAGAGCAGACAAGAGCCTCCGCCATAAAGACGGGGCTTTGCACTATTGCGGTTATCAGTATCACCGACAGAAAATAAATTGCCGCTGTTACAGGGTGTGTTCTTTCCATTGTTGCTCCTTAGTTTTGAAGGTCGTAGCCAAGCTCGCAGGTATAGCGGAACGCTATTTCATCGTTGTTTGCGGGCTTGTACGATGAACAGCCGTAGTTTGGAAAAACGCCGTTTACACTGTACATCCAGCCCGAGCCTTGTCCGCAGTCGAATTCATAAAGGTTGTTGATACCCTCGACATAGTATGAGCTGAACGCAGGGGTGTAGCTTGCCTCCATCTGAATGCTGTTTTCGTCACAGATACGGCGGAGTATATCGTATACGCTTTCGCCGCTGTCGAATCCGACCGTTCCGCTGAATATTACGGCATCATCGGGAATGTACTTTTCAAGTCCTTTTTTCAGTTTATCCTTGTTGTTGAGTATGGTTTTGCACTCTATAACGAATGTGCAGGTGTTGTCATATTTCTTTATCGGCTTGTCTGGCTTCGGAGTCGTTGATATTACAGCTGAAGCGGTTGACACTGTTGTGACTTTTGAAGATGCCGGACTTGCCGAAGATGTCGGGGCGGATGTGAAAACGGGCTTTTCGGTTGGCTTTGAAATGTCTGCGGCAGTAGATGATGTTGATGCGACAGAGGTTATTGTCGTTGTTTCCGGCTTTTCGCTTTCAGGTAAGGTTTGCGAAGAAGTGTCCGTAACGGTTGTTGCGGGCGTTGTCTGAGAATTGCCGTTTGTCTGAAAAGCGGTTGTTGCGACAAGGCTTTCTACGGTTGTAAACGATGATGTTTCGGGGGTAACGTATGATATACCGCTGTTTTCGGCGGCATCTTTTCCCATAGCGGCGGAAACTACCGCAATTATCACCACAACGACAAGAGCCAGCCCAAGACCGAGTATATATTTGTATTTATCAAAAAAAGCTTTCATTTTTTCTCCGTGAAATATCGGTTATGCAAAAATTGTTCCGCACCTATTCTATCATAAAAACAGGTACGGAACAAGCATTTACATAATAGTTTTACTTATTTGCGCTTTTTCTTCGAAATAAGCATAACTGCGCCTGAGATGAGAACTGCCATACCGCCTGTTACAAGTACACCTGTACCGGGATTTATGGGATCGTTTTTATCTTCGGGCTTGCCTGAGCAGTCACCGGGCTTTACAGAATCGCCGGGCTGTGCGGGCGTATCGGGATTTTCGGGTTCTGTCGGCTCAGCCTTCGCAGACATTTCGTAAAGTGAAGAGCCGGCCTTTGAAAGCTCATAAGCTGTAAGAGCGAGCGCCGCCTGTTCGGTAGCCATATAGTTTTCTTCGCCGCCGAGTGTGTGGCTGTAGCCGTTTTCTGTAGCGTAGCTTTCAAGTGCGTCGATAAGCGTGATGCCGTCAACGATGAATCTTGAATCTGTAAGCGGGTCGATGCCGAGAGCGGCAAGAGCGATAAGTACCTGCGAGGTGCTTTCACTGCCGTTTGCATATCTTGCGTTCTCGTCGAGAGATTCTGCGAGGAACTCAAGACCGCTGTCTATAGCCGCATTTACCTTCTCGTCAGCCGCATAGGGAGCGAGAGCCTGTATAGCCATAGCCGTAAGGTCAACATCTGCGGTATTGCCAGCGAGCGCCCAGCCCTTGCCCGTCATATTGTCAACGATATAAGTGATAAGTTCATCGTGCGTCTTTGCGCTGTAATCTGTAGTGTCGAATGCTATAAGTGAGAATATAACCGCATTGATACCCTGCGATGTGATATAGTCCATATCGTCAAGACCGCTCAGCAGGTTATAGCCTGCGATGTTTGCGGAATTCTTTCCGAGCGAGGACAGAGCGATTATAACTCTTGCGTTCTCCGTAGGCTTTCTGTCTGAAAGTCTGTCTGAGCCGTTAGCCTTTACTGCTTCACAAAGCTCGCTGTAGTATTTTGCCGCCTTGTCGGCAGAGAGCTTTCCTGCTCTTGCGAGTGCGATAACCGACCATTCGCCGCCGATAGACTGAACGGGGTAGATATTGTTATCCGCAAGAGTGCCGAGAACAGTGTCGAAGTGCTCTTCGCTCTTTGTGCCTGCCTGCTTTATCGTGTCGATAACGGCAAATCTTTCTGTTGCCTTGTCAAGAGTATCCGAATTTGTGACCTTATCTCTTAAACGCTCGGGAACTGCCGAGTAAGCGTCCTTTGCCTTTTCAATCTTATTCTTGCTGTCAGCGGTTACCTTGCCGATTGCATCTATTGCCTTTATCGCATTGCTTATAACGTCAGCCTCAGCCTTAGCGAGAGCTTCTTCTGCGGCTGTTAAGGTTTCGTAGTTTCCTACAAGCGTCTTTGCGTTGTCGCTGAGCTTGTCGTAAGCCGTTCTTGCCGCTGTGATGCTGTCATAGCTGTCGAGCGTTACATTGCCTATAGCGTCAATAAGTTCTTCAACCTGCTCAGCCGCCTTTACATCATCGGGAACGAGCTTTAAGTAAGCGTATACGGGCTGTTTTTCGCCGTTCTGAACGATTATTCTGACAACCTTTATTTCAGACCGGTCAAGTGCGATTTTAGCCTCTGTGCCGGAGGCTACACGCTGATTGTTGATATAAATGTTATCATCGTCAGCGCCCGATACGGAAACGTTCACGCTTTCCTCGATGCCTGTGCTTATCTCGTAAACACCGTTATCATCGGGAGTGATTTCCTTTATTGTCTTGCCGTTTGCGTCTGTTAAGACTATTTTTCCGGGAAGCGCTGTAGTGCCGACCTCTTGCTCGTTTGCAGTTGTTCTTACAACATAAGAAACCTCTGTCGATTTTTCGTTGAATACGCCTGCCCAGATGTTGCTTGCTGTCTGTATCTTTATATAGTGAACGCCGTTTTTGAATGTAACGGGGTTGCCGTTTTCATCTACCGCCCACTTTAAGTCGAAACCGTTTGATTCGGCATTTTCGCTGTATGCGTTTACATTAGTGCCTATCGTGCCGTTCTTGAAGTAGTCAACATAGCCGAACCTTGTCGTTCCTACAAAGGAAGCTGTAGAGCTGTCGCCCTGTATACTGCCCTGAACACTGGGGATAACAACGCCTCTGAGTGTGACAGTATCGCCCTTTGCAAGATCGTTCATATAGTAAACGCTGGGTGAAACCCATCTGCCTGTCTGCTTTGAGCCGTCATTTGAGTTGCCCTGATTGTCTGTCCAGCTTGTTTTACCGTCGGCTGTCTTTTTGTATGTTACTTCGTAATCGGTGATGGTCGTATCTTCGAAATGCTCACTTCCTGCGAGCGCATACCATGTTTTGCCGTCCTCAGAAACATACACCTGTCCGCTTTCAGCCGCACTTCCGCCGCTTACAAAGCTGTTGCCGTAAGCGTAGAAGTCAAGGCCGTAGGGGTTTGAGGGGTCATCTGTTACTGGGTTTTCATAGTAATATGTGATATAACCGCCGAAGTTACCGAGTGATTTTATAGTGCCTGCGAGCGTCTGCTCGGGGCCTACACCGTAGGAAACGTTGGTGTACTGGCTGTTGACGCAAAGATAATCAACGACCTTGTCGGGTACGTCATACTTGCTTTTCTTTGTAGCCTTGACAGTATAGCTTTCTGAAAGAGTGCCGTCTGTTACCGTTACAGTAGTGTTGGCGCTCTTGGTAACAAGACTGTAAACGCCGTTTTCATCTGCTGTTGCGGCATCGTTGCCTATCTTAACTGTGCAACCGTCGGCAACCTTGAAATATACTGTGGGGAATTCTGCGTCATTTGCTATAACTATATTATAGCTGAGAAGTGACGGGCCGAATGCGGGATACATATCGCCGTGTTCGCTTTTAAGTTCGGTAAAGTGTACGTTCTTTATAGAAACGTCAGCCTTTACGAGCTTTATTTTGTAGCTTGTTATCTTGTCTGCGTCATCAAACTTGTCTGTAAGATAATCGCCGTCAGAAACCACATCTATTGATACTGTAACAGTGCCGTCCTTGCCGAAGGAATATGCGGGAGTTGTTTCGCCGCTTTTAAGCTCTGTATATTCGCCGTCAGCCTTTGCTCTGAAATGAACGTTTGCAGTTTTGCCCTTGAGAGTAAGCGCAACTCCGTCGGTGCCTCCCAAAACATAGGCTGTGTAGCTGTGGCATTCTGCATTTGTGCCGGTCGTATCGGTCACATTGCCATTTTCGTCATTTCTGAAAACCGTTCCTTCTGCATAGCCGTTGTACCTTGTCGCATACAGCTCTCTGCCGGCGGGAACAAGCGTGATGCCGCTTGTTCCTGCGATTTCAGCCGTATAGTCATAGGGACGTGTTATGTTGAACACATACTGCGTCTTTATGCTTTCATCGTCAATGTAGCAAAGCTCTAAAATCAGCTTAGTCAAGCCGAAAGGAATATTAGAAATGCTGTTGAAGCTGCCGGACTTTATCTCGTTTCTCTGTGCAACTCCGTTTATATCGGTATATACCGCATAGCACTTCAGAAGATCGCTGTTGAACTTAGTGCCGCTGTTGATATAGAAGGATGATGTGCTGTAAGACTTTATCTTTACATCATATTCGAGCTTTTCGGGGTCGAAAGCGTCATTGTCCCAGCCGTCAAGCGAGAACGCCGAAAGTGCAAAGCTGTCAAAACGTGCGGCGGGTCTTGTGCCCTCCTTTATTGTTACCTTATAAGTGCTTGCTGCTGCACCCTCGCCTACCGTAACGGTGATAACATCGCCGTCCTTTATTTCAGTAGGTTTTGTAAGGCTCAGCGTCTTGTCGCCGATCTTGCTTACCGTCTTGAATTTCTTGTTCAGTGCGGTAGGACGGAAATTGATGCTCTTTGTGCCGAAAGGAACTGTAAGAGTATAATTATAGGTCTTTGCGCTGAATTCGGGGGAAAGCGTGCCGTAATCGCTGCTTATCGCTTTAAGCGATGTATCTGTACCGCTCCAGTCATTGCCGAGGTCAGCGCCCCAGTCCATAGTGTACTGCATACGGATTTCATCGCCGCTTGCGAGCTTGCCGTTAGCAACGGTATAGGCTGTTAAACCCTCGTTTGTAAACCAGTCGTTGAGCGTACCCATCCAGCCGCTCATCGAGCCGCCGTCAAACGCCGCAAGGCCTGCGATCTCGCTTATGTAGCCATCATCTGCGCCCTTCTGAGTAAAGCCGGAGCTTTCGATAGCGTCCTTTATGCAGGTCATTGCGCTTGAGGTCTTGTCAAGCGACACCCACTTGTCGACCTTGGTGCCTGTCCACGCAGGAGCGTTACCGCCGCTGACCGCTTCGGTAAACGTTGTGTTTTCTACAATAACACGGACGCTTCCGAGGTCGTCATCGGCAAATACAGTAAAGCTCACCTGCGGTACTGACAGCAGTGCCAGTGAAAGCGCCAGCAGTAAAGCTGTCACTTTTGCTGTAAATTTCTTTACATTTGTCATAGTTTTACCTTCCTTTATTCTTTTTTGCCGTAAGGCTTAACCGTCTAATCTGCGTTTTGCCGCTTTTCTTCTTTGCCTGGAGCGTTCACGCTTTTCACGGCTTTTCTCCTTTGCTGAAACCGCCGGAGGCTCTTTCAGCCCTGCGGCTTCAAGCGCCCTTGTCCACGGTCCCAGCTTCTGCTTTATAAAGCAGACTTCGCTTGGAGTAAAATCGGAGCGTTTGGGCAGAGTGCCAAGCTGTTCATACTTTTCGCAAAGCATAGCGACAGCCTTGCTTAATTTTTCGTCCGCCATAACGTCACCTCCGTAAACAAATACGAAAAACGGCAATAAAAAATGCCTTCACAAAAAAGTGAAAGCACAACTGATCTTTAAGCATAGCAAACATAAGCCATACGGATATGCCAAAAAAAGCATAAAGGTACAGCCTTAGCTGAAGATCGGCTGTACTTCTTCCTCGTCCAAGAGACAATGCCGAAAAATACGGGGGTATTCTGACTTGTGAGCATAGGCTCAGATACAGTAATGACGGTTGCTCCGGATTCTCACCGGATTCCCTATTACCTACCGGGCAAAAAGCCTTTCGTACCGTATTTTCGATATTCGGTTAAGGATAAGTATAGCATAAAGGGGGAAGAAATGCAAGAGGGGGAGAAGTATTATGAAAATAAAAAACGAGGTGCCAACGCACCTCGTTTTTCTATATCATATTATTTATCCATCAGAACGCAATTCTGTCCTCGATGTACTTCTTTACATCTGCGATAGGCATTCTTTCCTGCTTCATAGAGTCACGCTCACGGACTGTTACGCAACCGTCCTCAACGCTGTCGAAGTCGTATGTGATGCAGAAGGGAGTACCGATCTCGTCCTGTCTTCTGTATCTCTTGCCGATAGCGCCTGCATCGTCATAATCAACGCAGAAGTATTTTGACAGCTCGTCTGCAATCTCACCCGCCTTGTCTGCAAGCTTCTTTGACAGGGGCAGAACTGCCGCCTTTACAGGAGCTAAGTAGGGGTGGAAGTGCATAACGTTTCTTGTTGTACCGTCCTCAAGCTGTTCTTCGTCATAAGCCTCAGTTATAACTGCAAGGAACAGACGCTCAACACCGAGTGAAGGCTCGATAACATAAGGAACGTACTTCTCGTTTGTTTCGGGATCGAAATATTCCATCTTCTGACCGCTTGTCTTGATGTGCTGTGTAAGGTCGTAGTCGGTTCTGTCCGCTACGCCCCAAAGTTCGCCCCAGCCGAACGGGAACAGATATTCGAAGTCGGTTGTAGCCTTTGAGTAGAAGCAAAGCTCTTCCTGATCGTGATCACGCAGTCTTAAGTTTTCTTCGTTTATGCCGAGGGACAGGAGCCACTTCTTGCAGTAGTCCTTCCAGAAGTAGAACCAATCAAGGTCTGTGCCGGGCTTGCAGAAGAATTCAAGCTCCATCTGCTCAAATTCTCTTACACGGAAGATGAAGTTGCCGGGAGTGATCTCGTTTCTGAATGACTTACCTACCTGTGCAACACCGAAAGGCACTTTTTTACGGGTAGTACGCTGGATATTCATAAAGTTTACGAAGATACCCTGCGCTGTTTCGGGACGGAGGTAAAGCTCGCTCTTCGAGTCCTCTGTAACACCCTGGAATGTCTTGAACATAAGGTTGAACTGTCTTATGTCTGTGAAATCAGCCTTGCCGCAGTTGGGGCAGGTGATGCCTTTTTCACGGATATAATCCATCATCTGCTCGTTTGACCAGCCTGCACAGTTTGTGCCGTCAAAGTCCTCGATAAGATTATCCGCTCTGTGACGTGTCTTACAAGCCTTGCAATCCATAAGGGGATCGGAAAATCCGCCGATATGACCCGATGCTACCCATGTCTGAGGGTTCATGAGGATAGCACTGTCAAGACCTACGTTGTACTTGCACTCCTGTATGAATTTTTTACGCCATGCGGACTTGATGTTGTTCTTCAGCTCAACGCCGAGAGGTCCGAAATCCCATGTATTTGCAAGTCCTCCGTATATCTCACTGCCGGGATATATAAAGCCTCTGCCCTTACAGAGAGCAACCAGCTTATCCATGGTTTTTTCTGTGTTTTTCATGTGCGAAATTTCCTTTCATGTTTTGCATTTAAAAGCAGTGCACGGCAACGTATCTGCGCTGTCGTGCTTGTCTGCCGTATAATTCGTTTTAAATAGTGTTTGCCTCCGACCGTTTTGCTGTACAGAAAGGTCGGAACTTACAGCACCTTACAGCTTTTCGATCCAGCCCATTTCATCGGGGAGCTTGCCGTACTGCATACCTGTCATTGTATCGTAAAGACGCTGAGAGATAGGTCCTATCTTGTTGTCGTTGATAAGCATAACCTTATCGCCCCACTTTAAGTGACCTACAGGTGAGATAACAGCGGCTGTACCTGTACCGAATACTTCATTCAGCTTGCCTGCATCGTAAGCGTCTGCGATTTCCTGTATTGTGATTCTCTTTTCGCTTACCTTAAGGCCCCACTTCTTGCACAGCTCTATAGATGACTTTCTTGTGATACCCGAAAGGATAGAGCCCTGAAGTGCGGGAGTAACAACCTCGCCGTCAATTACGAAGAAGATGTTCATAGCACCTACTTCTTCAATGTACTTACGCTCAACACCGTCAAGCCACAGTACCTGCGAGTAGTTCTGCTTGTGAGCCTCGTCCTGACCGATGAGCGATGCGGCGTAGTTACCGCCTGTCTTTGTAAAGCCCATACCGCCTCTTACTGCACGGACATAGTTTGTTTCAACATAGATGTTGACGGGATCAAGACCTGAAGCATAATATGCACCTGAGGGTGACATGATTATCATAAAGTAATACTTGTCGCCGGGACGAACGCCGAGGAACGGATCAGCGGCAAATATAAACGGACGTATGTAAAGCGAAGCACCGTCTGTATGAGGTACCCAGTCCGCATCTATTTTTACAAGCTCGTGGAGAGCCTGTAAGCAATCGTCAACGTTTAACTGAGGGATAACAAGACGCTCAGCGGAGATGTTCATTCTCTTGAAGTTTTCTTCCGGACGGAAGAACTGAATGCTGCCGTCGGGAGTTCTGTATGCCTTCATACCCTCGAAGATTTCCTGTCCGTAGTGAAGAACCATAGCGGCAGGTGAAATAGAAATATCCCCGTAGGGAACTATTCTTGCATCATGCCAGCCCTTGCCCGTGTCATATTCCATAACGAACATATGATCGGTAAAGATGTGACCGAAACCGAGCTTTGTTTCGTCAACGGGCTTTGCCTTAGGTGTTTTAGTTTTCTCAATTTTGATTTCCATTGTAAAAACATTCCTTCCTGAAAGCGATTTTCTCGCCGTAATTTCCGCCATAGCGGCAGCTCGTCTGCCTTATGCAAGCGAAATACCGTTTCCTTTCAACGTCTGTCTGATGAAATCGCAGGAAAATTATGTATGCTTGCAGTACCGACTAATTGTACAAAGAAAATTATAGCACTATTCTTGCAAAAGTTCAATATCTTTTTCAGATTATTTGAATTTTTTGAGCGGATTTCTTTCATCAAAAGTCCGTGCGTATATTATTATGCAAATAAATCGGTCCGATGCCTGTTGAATGGCACCGGACCGATCGCAATATTTCAGGTTACTGCTTGTTTGACATTTCGTAGGATTCGATCATCTTCTTGACCATCTGACCGCCGATTGAACCTGCCTGCTTTGAAGTAAGGTCGCCGTTGTAGCCGTTGTCCTTAAGGGGTACGCCTACTTCGCTTGCAGCCTGCATCTTGATGCTGTTTAATGCTGCCTTGTTCTTTTTATTGGTACTAGCCATTGTTGTTTTCCTCCGTATTTGTTATGCAGGTCCTTTTGACCTTGCAATATTATTATGTTCGGAGATTTTTTAAATATCAAATGAAATTTTTGGTGAAAAATCAGAACGCAGAAAATACGGCAAACCGTTCTGATTTTGCAAATGACATTGCAATCAGAATTCATCTGTGTTAAAATTAATTAACATATTTTTACGGAGAAATCGCTATGCCTACAGAACTCGACACCATGAAGCACGCCAAGGAATACATAGACAAGCTCGCAAACGGAATAGGCCCTTTTAGCGATAAGCCTGTGCCGGACGGCGATATTATCAATAACGTCAAGCTGTCACGATGCTTTTTCTACATTTCGGGAATACTTGAAAAGGTGATTGAAAACGGCGGAGAGGTGGCTAAGCCGCAAGTCACCGAAGCTGTAAGGCCGCATAAGCGTGGCAGTGTGGTAATAACCGACGAGGCACGGGCAAAATTCAGATGTTTTATAAACGAAGTGTCGCTGTCAACCTTTACCGATATGATAAACAAGCATATTGACAGCGATGTTTCCGTAAAGCTGAAAGGCTCTGCAATTGCCGATTGGCTGACCGTGGTAGGCATGCTGACGGAAGAAACACTGCCTAACGGCAAGCTCAAAAGAGTGCCGACCGAAAACGGCATTTCCGAGGGCATACGGCTTAATGAATATTTCACTCCGGGCGGTTTTCCGAGATACGCAATAATGCTCAGCCCTGCGGCACAGCAGTTTGTGCTTGACAACATAGACGCAATAGCGGAAATGAACGGCTTGCCGAGAGAAAAACGTAACAGACTGCCGTTTGAGGTCACAGACGAAATGCGTCAGAAGCTTACTTCCACGGAGAAATTCGTTACGGCAACAGATATAACGCAGAATATCAATTCTTATGTCGATGAAGAAAAGTCGGGTACGCTTAAAACAGGCTCTGTATCAAAATGGCTCGAAGAACAAGGCGTACTTGAAAACACCGAGCTTCCAAGCGGCAGAAAAACCAGACTGCCTACCGAGCAGGGTGTAAAGCTCGGAATAGAAACAAGGCAACGCACCTCACAGCGTGGCGAAGATTATACGGCGGTTGTCTATTCAAAGCAGGCGCGCCAGTTCAAACGTTCTCAAGGGATGACGCCACTGGAATTCAGACGTAAAGACGGCGACGGAGTCGGAACGGTTGAGTAATTTGCATAAAGACGAAATCTAAAAATTTACATGAAAATTTATATAAAACACTTGTGTTTTTGCAACACACGTATTATAATAAAAACAAAGGAGGGAACGAGATGAAAGCGAGTATCCAACAGATCAGTGAAATGACCGGATTTTCTCCGGCAACTGTATCCAACGCGCTTAACAATAAACGCGGCGTCAACCATGAAACCGCCGCAAAGATTCTCGAAGCCGCCCAGGCCTGCGGATATTTATCCGAAGGCGGAAATATCCACAGCATTCGTTTCGTCATTTATAAAGACAGCGGACAGGTCGTTTCCGATACGCCTTTTTTCTCCGCCCTGATCGAAGGAGTCGAGATGGAAAGCCGGGTCGGGAATTTTGAAACGGTGATCTGGAACCTGAACCGGTCTGCGCCGGATTATGACGAACGCTTAAAACAGCTTCTGACCGATCCGACAAGCGGTATCCTGCTTCTGGCAACCGAGTTGGATGAAGAAGAAGCCGCTAAGTTCAAAAGCGCGCTGGCACCGGTCGTTGTACTGGATAACTGGTTTGAAAACTCCTCTTTCAACTCTGTCCTGATCAGCAACACCGATTCGACCTGTGCCGCAGCCGAGTATCTGATCGCAAATGGTTATAAGGAGATCGGATACCTGAAAAGCAACATTAACATCAAAAACTTCTTCTACCGCCAGGAAGGATATGAACGGGCACTTAAAGCACATGGACTTGAGATCCCGGAAAACGGGCTGATTTCTCTGCCTCCGACGATGGACGGGGCGAGAGTACAGATGAACCGTTTGCTTTCCGCCGGGATCAGGCTTCCCG